>Ga0247757_10000728_pt1 | contig 26081 bp, 19 predicted proteins | sample UWRJL126311R4_FD_180929 | JGI IMG/M metagenome (GOLD analysis project Ga0247757, IMG submission 180929) | Plant litter microbial communities from Arlington Agricultural Research Station in Wisconsin, United States - UWRJ-L126-311R-4 | ecosystem: Environmental > Terrestrial > Plant litter >...
AACGGGTCGCCGTAGGTGACGAGGTCGCCGGTGTGGACGACGAAATCCGGCGCCAGCGCGGCGACGGCGGCGAAACTGCGCCGGACGTAGTCGTCGGCCACTTGGGGACCGATGTGGAGGTCGCTCAGCTGGACGAGTGTTTTCCCGTGCAGCGCCGGCGGCAGGTGTGCGATCGGCAGGTCGCGTTCGACGACCTCGAGCCACTCGGGTTCAATCCGCCACGTGTAGAAGCCCGTGGTGGCGGCGATGCCGGCAAGCGAAACGAGGAATTGGCGGCGCGAAATCGGGAGCGGGCGCGAGAATACGGAAGGCGCTCCCATGGACGGGAAAAACGTCAGAGCAGCGTCTGCTGGTCACTCCCCGTCGCGGCCTTGAGGCCGATGGCGTGGTAGCCCTTGGCGGTGAGGATGCGGCCCTGGGCGGTGCGGGCGAGGTAGCCTTCCTGGATGAGGAAGGGCTCGTGGACCTCCTCGAGCGTGTCGGCTTCCTCGCCGACGGCGATGGCGATGGTGCCGAGGCCGACGGGACCGCCGCGGTGGTGCTCGGCGATGAGGCGGAGGACGCGCTTGTCCATCTCGTCGAGGCCGGCGGCATCGATCTCGAGGAGCTCGAGCGCGGCAGCGGCGACGGGCTGGGTGATCCTGCCCTGCGCCTTCTCGGAGGCGTAGTCGCGGACGAAGTTGACAAGATTGTTGGCGATGCGCGGCGTGCCGCGGGCGCGGCTGGCGATTTCCTTCGCGCCGCCGGCGTCGAGGTCGACCTTCAGCAGGCCGCAGCTGCGCTTGATGATGCCCTCGAGCGTGGCGCGGTCGTAGTAGTCGAGGCGGGTGTTGAGCGTGAAGCGCGAGCGCAGCGGGGCGGTGAGCAGGCCGGAGCGCGTGGTGGCGCCGATGAGCGTGAACTTCGGGATCGAAAGGCGGACGCTGCGGGCGTTCGGACCCTGGTCGATCATGATGTCGAGGCGGAAGTCCTCCATCGCCGAGTACAGGTACTCCTCGACGGTCTTTGGGATGCGGTGGATCTCGTCGATGAAGAGGATGTCGCCCTCCTCGAGGTTCGTGAGCAGGCCCGCGAGGTCGCCGGCCTTTTCGATGACGGGGCCGGAGGTGACGCGGACGTTGCGGCCGAGCTCATGGCCGAGGATGAAAGCGAGGGTCGTCTTGCCGAGGCCCGGCGGGCCGGAGAGCAGGATATGATTGAGCGGCTCGCCGCGGCGCTTGGCGGCGCCGACCATGACCTGCAGGCGCTCGACCGTCTTGGGCTGCCCGGCGAAGTCGGAAAAGGAAAGCGGGCGCAGCGCCGACTCGGTCTGCGACACGGGCGCGGTCAATGCGCCGGTGATGTAGCCGAGGCCCTTGGCGGATTGGTCAGGAGAAGGCATCAGAAGATAAAATTAACCACAGAATACACGGAATACACAGAAGGAGGTCGGGGGTTCAGCAGTTTCTGTGTATTCCGTGTATTCTGTGGTCAACGGATCGATTACTTCCATTCGACGTCCGCGCCGAGGGAGCGGAGGTTTTCGACGAAGTTGGGGTGGGCGCGCTTGATGGTGTCGGCGTTTTTCACCACGGACTTCCCCGGGATGCTGGCGGCGACCATGTAGAGGGCTACGGCGGCGCGGATGATGTAGGGGGCATCGACCGAGACGGCGCGCAGCGGCTTGTTGCCGAAGACCGTGATGCGGTGCGGGTCGCTGACGACCACATGGGCGCCGAATTTCGCGAGCTCGGACATCCAGGTGAAGCCGCCCTCGTAGACCTTGTTCCAGAACATCATTGTGCCCTCGGCGCGGACCGCGAGGGCGATCATGCAGGGCAGGAGGTCCACGGGGAAGTACGGCCACGGTGCGGCCTCGATCTTCGGCAGTAGGTTCGACGTGAACGGCTCGGTGACGACCAGCTTCTGCTTCTTCCGTACAAAGGCGGTGTCGCCGTCGTACTCGACGTTCACGCCGAGCTTGGCGAAGGAGCGGTTGATGAGGTCGAAGTGGTGCGGCAGGGCGTGCTTCACGCGTACCTCGCCGCCGGTGATAGCGCCGAGGGCGAGGAAGGTGACGACCTCGTGGTGGTCGGTGTTGATCGTGAACGTGCCGCCCTTGAGCGACTTCACGCCGGTGACCGTGAGCTGGCTCGTGCCGAGGCCCGCGATCTTCGCGCCCATGGCGGCGAGGACGGCGCAGACGTCCTGCACGTGCGGTTCGCTCGCGGCGTTGAGGAGTACGGATTCGCCGTCGGCGAGGACGGCGGCCATCACGAAATTTTCCGTCGCCGTGACGGACATGTAGTCCGGCCAGTGGCGGGCGCCGGCGAAGCGGCCCTTGAGCGAGAGCTTGAGGGCGCCGCCGGCGCGACCGACCTTGGCGCCGAGCTTCTCGAGGATCTCAAGGTGCGGGTCGAGTTCGCGGATGCCGAGGGAGCAGCCCTTGGCGTCGGCCGGCAGCGAGAGCTTTTTCATGCGCTGGAGCAGCGGGGCGAAGAGCAGCACGGAGGAGCGCATGCCCGACGGCAGCTCGCCGTCGAGCTTGGCCGCGTCGAACGAGGAATGGTCGAGCGTGATCGTGCCGGCGGCACGGTCCCAGGCGACTTTCGAGCCCTGTTCGCTGAAGAAGGAGGTCAGCTTCTCGACGTCGGTGATGTTCGGCACGTTCTTCAGCGTGACGGGCGCGTCGGTCAGGAGCGTGGCGCACAGGATCGGCAGCACGGAGTTCTTGTTGCCCGAGGGCGTGATGGTGCCGCTGAGGGGTTTGCCGCCGTGGATGATGAGGTCGGGCACTGGGGAGAAGCTGAGAGTTTAGAGCTGAGAGCAGACCACCGAGTCCACCCGCCTTCGCTCTGGCGAGCTTCGGCGAGGTTGTTGCCGCTGGGCGCGGCAACAAAAAAGGCGTCCGCGGGGAGCGGACGCCTTGGAATGGATTCGCGCGGGGAGCGCGGAGCAAGAGCTAAGTGGCTCAGATGCCGCCCTGGCGGGAACCCTCGGGCTCGCCACCGGAACGGTGGCGGTTGCGGCCGCCGCGATGACGGCGCTGACCGCCGCCTTCGCCGCCACCCGGGCCGCGGCCGCCGCGGTTGCGGCCGCCGCGGTGACGGCGCTCGCCGCTGTCGCGACGCTGCTCGGCCTCGCCGGCGGTGACCGGCGCGGAGGCGGACGAGCCGCCGAAGAGCGACTTGATCCAGCCGAAGAGGCCGCCGGACTGGGCCGGAGCCTCGACCGGGGCGGAAGCGCGGGGCGATTCCTCACGGGACGATTCCTCGCGGGGCGCGGCAGCGACGTCGGAAGACGGCCGGCTGCGCTCGCGGGGAGCGCCGCCCCAATTCCGCGGGGTCGGCACGAACTTCACGCCCGGGCGGACGTAGAGGAACTGCGGCGGGATCGACGCGATGTCGACCTCCTCGCTGGCGACGGGCTCGTCGCGACGTTCTTCACGGCGCGGGCGCTCGCCGCGGGATTCGCGGGCGGGACGGAAACCTTCGCTCTCCCAAGTCTGGGCGGGCGCGGTGCGCTGCTCAGCCGGGGGGAGGATGTTCAGCTGGGCGGGTTCCTCGGCCACGGGGGCGGAGGACGCGACGGCGACCGGGGCCTCAGCTTTCGCTGCGACGACGGGCGCCGGGACGGGAACGGACTCGATCACGGCAACCGGCGCAGCGGGAGCGGCGTCGGGCGTGGCAACCGGAGCGGCCGCTTCGGCCGGGGCGAACGGGTTGGTGTATTCGCGGGGGGCGTTGACGACTTCGATGGCGGTCGGCTTGTAGTCGGACGGGGTGGCGGCGGTTGCGGAGGCAGGACCGGCGCTGGGACGTTTCCCGCGGGCCAGGCCGGAGCCCCGCGTAGAGCCGAAGGACGGAAACTCGGCGGCGGGCGCCGGGGTGGTCGCGGTGGCTTCGGCAGGAGCACCGGACGATTCATTGGAGGACATGTCTATCTATGTTGTTGGTTGTGAGCGCCTGCCAGAAGGGCGGCGCGGATGGGATGCCAGCCGGAGCTCAAATTAAGTGCTCTCGCCCTTCGATTTTCGCTCAGGGCGGACGGCGGCAAGGAAAGCGGCAAAGTGCGCAGCCCTCTCTTGAGGGCAACGCTATTTTTTCCGGCGCAGGGGCTTGCCAGCGGTAAACGCGCCTCCCAAGCTCCGCCGCCATGGACAAACTCGAGGAGATTTTTCGTATGCAAGATGCGCTGAATAAGCGCATTGGAGTAAATTTGCCCCCGCCGACCGACGAGGAAAAGGCCAAGTGGATCCTCAATTATACCCGGGCCATGCAACAGGAGACGGCCGAGCTGATCGACAGCGTGCCCTGGAAGTGGTGGGCCAAGTACCAGAAGTTCGACGAACAGAACGCCAAGGTCGAGGTGGTGGACCTGTTTCACTTCCTCGTCTCGCTGGCGCAGACCCTCGGCATGACGCCGGACGATGTTTACCAGGCGTATCTCAAGAAGAACGCGGTGAATCACCAGCGTCAGGACAGCGGCTACGCGAAGAAGGACGAGGCGGACTCGAAGCATATCTGAGCCGGCGCTGAACGCGCCGGCAAATTTCAGAGGCCAAATCACAAACGCCAAAGGCGCGATATTGGTAGGGCGAGTCCTCCGGACGAGCCGGCCTTGGTACGGTTGTTGAAGCTATCATCCCGCGGCTCGTCGGGACGACTCGCCCTACCATTCGATCACGACGAGCGACACCGCCTGGCGCGGCAGCGCGAAGTTGAGCTGCGCGGCGCCTTTGGCGACCGCCACAGTGGCGGGGGATTCGGCGAGCATCGCGAGCGCGCTGGATTTTTCCAGGGCGGCGTATTGCCCGGCGTCGGGTGCGGCCGGCGAGCCCAGGCGTTTCCACTCGCCGTACGCGTTGCTGTGCTGCTCGTCGATGCGGTAGTGCGTGAGCTTGGCGCTGGCGAGGTCCGCGGGCAGCCCGGCGAGGGCGAGGCTCACGGCGGCGTCGGGGCCGGCGACATCGTCATCGTGGTAGTGCCACACCATGATCGCGACCTTGTGGGCCGAGCGCGTGGCGAGGACGCCGACGTCCGGTGCGCCGCGCACGCCCTTGTCGATGATGTCGGTGAGCGGGATCTGGGCATCGCTGCTGGCCGCGAGGCGCCCGGTGCCCATCAGCGAATACATGCGGAAGACGTTGAACACGGCCATCGGCACGCCGTTGGTCGCGATCTGCCGGAAGCCGGCGAACCATGGCTGGTCCTCGAAGGTGAAGGCCCACGTGAGCGCGCCCTCGAGGTTGACGTGGTGGAGGGCGGCGAGGTCGTGCTTCCGGGCGAAGACCGCCGCGGTGTAGCTCGAGTACATCGTGCCGTTGCGGTAGCCCAGCTGCGGTCCCTGGCAGGCGGCGCAGCCCTCGGGGTCCGATTCGCCGATGATGAGGGGAAGGTTCTTCAGCTCCGGCCGCGCGCCGATGGCGGTGAAGGCCTTCTCGATCGTTTTCAGCTGCGCGCTGATGCCCATCCGCACATGGCCGTCGACGAACGTCGGCGCGCCCTTCGCGTGGAACGACACGAAGTCGAGCGGCGTGCCCTTTGCGCCGGCGGCGAAGTTCGTGCCGTGCAGGCTGTGCTCGAGGAAATCGTGCATGAACTGGCCGCCGTCCCCGGCGGTGTCCGGACCGCCGACGCGGGCGGTGGGCAGCGCGCGGCGCACCGCGGCGATCGCGTGGTCGTGCATGCGGAGGAATTCCTCGGGTGTGCCGTTCCAGTAGGGCGGAATGTTGGCCTCGTTCCACACCTCCCAATACCACTGCTCCACCTCGGCGCGGCCATAGCGGGCGAGGCAATGCGTGACCCACTGGAAGACGAGCTCGCCCCACTTGGCGTAGTCCTTGGGCGGATAGGCCCACCCGGTGTTGAGCGTCGATTTCACGCCGTTCTTCCAGTCGTGCTGGTAGGGATCGGGATGCGGCGAGAGCGCCTTCGGCATGAAGCCGATCTCCACGTACGGGCGCACGTGGCGGGTCAGGTAGGCGTCGAAAATGCGATCGAGGATCGTCCAATCATAGACGGGATTGCCCTGCGCATCCTCGGTGTAGGCGTTGGTCGAGCCCCACTTGAGCGCCGGCGTGCCGTCGCCGGTGGTGAGCAGGTTGTGCGCGCGGAAATACACCTGCTGCGGCGCGAGCTGGCCGAGGTCGGCGAGCAGGCGCTGGCCGTCCTTCATCGTGGCGTAGTTCGGTTCGTCCGCGCCGAAGAAGCGCCAGATGGGCTTCAACTCGCCGGCGGGCTGCGCGGCATCGACGGTGATGGTGACCGGAAACGGACCGTCCGCCGCGACGGCGGACGGCAAACACCAAACGCCGAAAGTCCAAACGCCAAGCAAGGCGAGCCAACGAGGAAAACCCGAAAGGGCGGAAACGCCGGACGGGGAGTGGGGGTGCGGTTTCATGGGGCGCCACCAACCAAGCGAGCTTCGTCCCCGGCGCGAAGCCAATGCCGCCGTACAGTCCGGGTGGCGCCGGCAACTCGGATGCTCCGTTCGTCTCCTGCTTTGTAGGGTCGCTGCTTGCGGCGACCTGGCGCGCGAGGTCGGCCCAAGGGCCGACCCTACCAAAGACACCTGGCGGGCGCCGGTCGCCTACCGGTTCGCGAGCCGGCCGAACACGAAGGTGCCGACCGGTTGCACGCTGGGGCCGAGCAGGGTGGCGTTGAGGCGTTTCACGTCGACCAGCAGCAGGTCCCGTTGCGGTACGGGCTGCAGGGAAAGCACGTAGCTGTCGTATTTGAGCTGCGAGTTGTGGAATGTCAGGTCGACGCGGTCGTCCCCGGTCGTGCAGCCGGCGCCCTTCTCCCAGCTGCCGGTCCAGGTCACGTGGTCGTCGGCATCGAGGCACTCGATTTTGAAGTGGGTCGCGGTCTCGCGGATCGTCACGCGATTCGTCGCGCCGTGCAGCGCGCGCGTGAGGGTGTAGTCGAAATTCAGCTCGAGCAGGCCCTGGAAGGAAATCGTGCCGGAGTCCGGCGTGGCGGCGGCAACGAGGCTGCCGGTGTTTTCATACACGCCGTCGAGATCCCCGGCGCGGGCGGCGGTGGTTGCGAGCAGGGCGGCGCCGGCAAACGCAGCGCGGAGCAAACGGAAAGAGTGCATGGGGTGCGACGGGGTTTCCGAACGCGGGGAGTCAGGCGGGTTTTCGGCTGCGGGTCAAAGCTCGTTCCTCGAACTCAGGCAGTTCGGATCGGTGGTGGAGCCTGACCTCCGGGCAGGCGGGTGGGAGCACACTCAAGCCAACCTGCCCGGAGGTCAGGTTCCACCAAATCGATTCAATCTGCAGGCGTCAGAGCACCGCCACGAAGCTGCCGTGGAATTCGACCGCCGGCCGGCCGTCGACACCGGGCACGATGGCTTCGAGGTCCATGCGCGCCTTCTTGTGGCGGCGCAGGTCGTCGAGGAATTCCGCCGCGATCCCCGGCGGCGGCCGGTCGCACACGGCGCGGAAGGTGCCGCGCACGGGCGCGCGGTAGTTCGCGTAGCTCTTCTTGACGACGACGTGGGCGTCGAGCCCGCCCTCGCGCACGAGGGTCCACAGCGCGGCGTAGCAGGCGAGGGTGGGGAGCGCATGCAGCGCGCCGCCGAAGACGGAGCCGAGGTGGTTCACGTTGGGCGCGAGCGGCGCCTCGAGCACGAGCTGGCGCGGGCCGGTCGCGATGACGCGGATGCCCATGGCGTGCGTCAGGGGGATTTTCTCGTGCAGGTAGGCCTCGAGATCGGGCGGCGCCAGGCTGGCGGGGACGGATTCACTCATGCGGCGCCTTTGTGGCCGGTGGCGCGCGCCGCGCCAAGCCAGATGTCGGACCGGGACATCCGGCTTTAACCTTTGGTCCAATGGCCGCGGGGCAGATGCGGATTGCCGGAGGGGCTGCCGGGGATAAATTACCCGCATGAGTGCCCCGTCCGCCTCGCCCCGCCGACGTCGCTGGCCGTGGGTCGCCGGCCTCCTGTTTCTGCTCTTCACGGTCTTCGGGTTCCTCGTCGCCCCGCCGATCATCAAGGCCCAGCTGGAGAAGCGCGCGAGCGAGGCGCTCGGCCGGTCCGTCACCGTCGGCAAGGTGCGGGTGAACCCATACGCCGTGTCGCTCACGCTGGAGAATTTCGACGTGCGCCTGAAGGACGGCAGCGGGTCCTTCATGGGCTGGAACCGTTTGTACGTGAACTTCGACCCGCTGGCGTCGGTGCTCGGCACGTGGACCTTCGGCGCGATCGAGCTCGACGGCTTTCACGCGACGGCGCAGCTGCAACGCGACGGCACGTTCAGTTTCCAGGATGTCCTGCAGCGGCTCGAAACACTGGCCACGACCGCCGGCGAGACCAAGGGCCCGCTCCTGCCGCCCCTGCACATTGGCAGCCTGAAAGTGTCCGGCGCGCGGATGGATTTTGCGGACAAGTCCCGCACGCGGGATTTCACCACGACCTTCGGGCCGGTGTCGCTGGCGCTCACGGAGTTTCACTCGGTGGGCAAGCGGGGCGCGCCGAATCATTTCGAGGCGCTGACGGAAGCGGGGGAAAAATTCGAATGGACGGGCACGCTGACCGGCGAGCCGTTTCACACCGAGGGCAGTTTCGCGATCGAGAACTTAAGCATCCCCAAATACGCCGCCTACCACGGCGACCTGGTGAAGGCTGAGTTCCGGGACGGCCGGCTCGCTTTCCGTGGACGCTATATCATCGACCTGGCGGAGGGCGCCCGCGTCGTGAAGCTGGCCGGCGGCGAGTTGCGGCTGAGCGGCGTGAAGCTCGCCGATGCCCCCGCCCCCGCGGGCACGGTGGTGGCCGACCTGCCGGTGGTCGATGTCACCGGCATCGAGGCCGACGCGCTGGCCATGAAGGCCACGATCGCCATGGTGGCTGTCACCGGCGGCCACGTGCAGGTGCTGCGCGGGGCGGACGGGGCGATCAACCTGCTCACGATGCTCGAGCCATCGGCCGCGGCGCAGGCGGCACAAGCGCAGGCGGCGCCGGCTGCGGCCCCGCCGGCTGCCGCGCCGGCAGCCCCGGCCAAACTGCCGGACTTTCTCGTGGGCGAAGTGGCGGTGAAGGATCTCACGGTCGATGTCACCGACAACGCCGCGCCCCGCCCGGCGCAGCTGTCGCTCGGCGGGCTCCAGGTCTCGCTCAAGAACGTGACGCTGGCGGATGGGGCAATCATGCCGCTCGCGGCGTCGTTCAACTGGGCTCCGCAGGGCACGGTGAAGGTCGAAGGCACCGTGGCGCTCAAGCCTGAGGTGAAGGCGGACCTGAAGACCGACGTCGCGGCATTTGCGTTGCTGCCGCTGAGTCCGTACCTCGAGCAATTTCTCAACGCCCGGATCACGCAGGGCACGGTCTCCACGACCGGCCGCGCGCAGGTCGCGCTGGCCGGCGATGTCCCGGCGGTCGCGTACGCCGGCGACGTAACCGTTGAAAAATTCGGCCTGGTCGACGGCGTGCACAACGAAGAGCTGGCCGGGTTCGCGTCGTTCGCGCTCAAGGAGCTGAAGGCCGCCACCAGCCCGAAGCTCACGGTCTCGCTCGCCGAAGTCAGCGTCGCGGCGCCCTACGCCCGGGTGGTCGTCGGCGCGGACCGCTCGATCAACCTGCTGGCCGTGCTGAAAATGGACGCCCCCGCCGCGCCGGCCGCCGGAGAAAAGCCCCCGCCGGCCGATGGGCCCGCACCCGCGGCCACGCCTGCGCCCACCGCGCCGCTCCCCGACATCAAGATCGGCCGCGTCGTGATCGCGGGCGGCGAATTCAGCCTGCAGGACCAGTCGTTTGAGCCCAATGTGCGGACGAAGATCGACGGTTTCGGCGGCATCATCGGCAGCCTGTCGTCGGACAACCTGACCAAGGCCGAGGTCAGCCTCACGGCGTTGGTGGACGGCGTGGCGCCGGTCATGATCGCCGGCAAGCTCGACCCGTTCGGCGTGAAGCCTTTCGTCGACATCGAGATCGACGCCAAAAACGTGGAGCTGCTGCCCTTCAGCCCGTACAGCGGCCGCTACGCCGGTTACGAACTGGTGCGCGGCAAGCTGGACTCCAACCTGAAGGTCAAACTCGACGGCAAGCAGCTCGATGCGACGGACCTCATCGTCGTGAACGGCTTCACCTTTGGCGCGCCGGTGGAAAGCCCGGACGCCACCTCGCTGCCGGTGCGGCTCGGCGTGGCGCTGCTCAAGGACACCGAAGGCAAGATCATCATCGACGTGCCGGTGTCGGGCAACATCGACGACCCGGAGGTGCGCCTGCGCAAGGCGATTACGCGGGTCATCGTGAACCTGCTGACGAAGGCGGCGACGTCGCCGTTCGCGCTGCTCGGCTCGCTGCTCGGCGGGGGCGGCGAGGAACTCGCCTACCAGGATTTTGCGCCCGGGCTCAGCCTGTTGAGTCCGGACCAGATGCCGAAGCTCGAGAGCGTGGTGAAGATGCTGAACGCCCGCCCGGCCCTCGGGCTGGCGATCGAGGGCTCGTATGACGGGCCGGGGGACACCTACCAGTTGCAGCGGCTCAAGCTGGCGGACTTCGTTCGCCGCCGGATCTGGGAGGAGAAGCACGCGGTGGATCCCAACATCGCGCCGCCGGACCAGCTGGAGGTCACGCCCGAGGAGAACATCGCCATGATCCGCAAGCTCTTTGACGCGAAGTTCCCGCCGGGCACGGAACTCGGCGCGCCGCTGCCGGAGAGACCGGCGACCGTCGCGCCCCCGCCACCCCCGCCGCAGAAGCTGACTTTCATCCAGCGCGTGAAGAGCATGTGGGCCGTCGACAAGAAGCCGAAGCCCGGCGCCGAGGAGCAAAAGGTGGCCGACCTGAAGCAGGATTATGCGGCCGCGCTGCAGGTGGCCGACACGACCGGGCTGCCGCTCGAGGAAATGGTCGGCCGGCTGGCGCAGGACGTGGCGGTGACGGACAGCGACCTGCAGGCCCTGGCCACGGCGCGGGCCGAACGCGTCCGCGACTATTTCCTCAACGAGGGGAAGATCACCGCCGACCGCCTTTTCCTCACCCAAGGCACGGCGCAGGCGAAGGCAAACAAGGGCCCGCGCGTTTTCCTGAGCCCGCAGTGAGCAGCGGGTCGGTTTGATGTAGGTCGGGGTTTATCCCCGACAAATCGGCATTCGTGTCGGGCGTAAAGCCCGACCTACACCAAGTGACTACGCCGCCGGCTCGTGCAGGACCCGGCGCAGCATGCTCGCGAGTTCGTCGAGCTCGAACGGCTTCCGGATCGTGTATTGCACGCCGTGGCTGGCGGCGTCGGTGTTGAGGTTGCCGGACGTGAGGATGAGCGGCAGCGCGGGGCGGAGGGCGAGGAGTTCGCGCGCGAGCTCCACTCCCGACATGATGGGCATGGTCAGGTCGCTGATGACGGCGCAGAAGCGGTCGGGCTCGTCGCGAAACGCGGCGAGCGCAGCGGCGGGATTGGCGAACGCCTCGGGACGAAAATCCAGCCGCTGCAGGATGGTGGCGCCCACGGCCCGCACATCCTCGTCGTCGTCCACCAGCATGAGCACCCGGCCGCGGCCGAACGGGGAGCGTGCGGGGGTCAGGGGTGGCGTGGTGGCGGCCGTCGCGGCGGGGACCTGCGCCGGGGAGAAATACAGGTCGAAGCTGGTGCCCTCGCCGGGCGCGCTTTCGACGACGATCGCCCCGAGGTGGTCCTCGACGATGCTGTAGACCATGGTGAGGCCGAGGCCGGAGCCCTCACCCGTTGCCTTGGTGGTGTAGAACGGTTCGAAGATGCGCTTCAGCACGGCCTCCTCCATGCCCGTGCCGGTGTCGCGCACCGTCAGGCGGATCGTGTGGGTCGGGTTGATCTGGGGGTGGCGCCGCCGCAGGGCGGAGTTCGGCGTGACGCGCATGAGCTCGACCGTCAGGACCCCGCCGTGCGCGCGCATGGCGTGCGCGGCGTTGGTGCCGAGGTTCATGATCACCTGGTGGATCTGGGCCGTGTCGCACAGGACCGGCGGGCAGTCCGGCGCGACGACGCGATTGAGGCGGATGGTGGCCGGCAGGCTGGCGCGGAGCAGGTGCAGGACCTCGTCCACGATCGGGGCCAGCGCGGCGGATTTGCGCTCGTGCTGGCTGTGCCGGCTGAACGCGAGGATGCGCGCCACCAGGTCGCGGGCGCGGCGGCCGGCCTTGGCCGCCTCGTCGACCCCGGCGCGCGCGGGATGACTGGGCGGCAGGTCCATCGTGGCCAGCTGGAGGTGTCCGAGGATGCCGGTCAGGATGTTGTTGAAGTCATGGGCGATGCCGCCGGCCAGCGTGCCGAGCGCCTCCATCTTCTGCGCCTGCTGCAGCTGTTCGCCGAGGCGGACCCGCTGCTGCTCGGCCACCTTCTGCTCGGTGATGTCCTGGTTGACGCCATAGGTGCGGACGGTGCGGCCCGTCGCATCCTTCACGATGGCGAAGCGCACGAGCATGACGCCAAGCGAGCCGTCGGCCCGGATGAACTGGTGCTCGAGCTGGCGGGTGAAGTTCGGGTCGGCGGTGGCGATGGCCTTGCCGATCTCCTGGGCGACCAGGGCGGCCTCGTCGGGCGGGATGAAGCGTCGGGCGTAGTCGGCGGCCGACATCTGGCGCCCGCCTTCGCGCTCAACCGAGGTGCCGATCAGGCGCAGGAAATCGTCGCCGAAGGTGAACGTCCCGGTGCCGACGTCCATTTCCCACTGGCCGAGCCGGGCGAGGCCGAGCGCGAGGCCGAGCTTGGCCTGGGAGTCCTGCAGTGACGCCGCGCTCTGGCGGCGCTCCGTGACGTCGCGCAGGATGGTCAGCCGCAGCGCGCGGGCGCCGACGTAGATTGTCTTGCCCTGGATCTCGCCATCAAACTCCCGGCCGTTCTTGTGCAGGAGGCGGAGCTCATACACGGCTTCGCGCCGGGCGCCGATGTTGGCGGCGACGAGCGCCTGATGTTCGGGGGCGACGCAGCGCATGAGGCTGGTGCCGACGAGCTCCTCGCGGGTGAAGCCGAAGATCCGCTGCGCCGCCTCGTTGACGTCCACGAACAGGCCGTTCTCGCTGAGCGCGAGGGCCTCCAACGACGCGTGGAAGGCTGCGAAGTAGAGCGCGTCGCCGTCCGCGGGTGCCGGTGGGGGGTGGGCCGGACCGGGAGGATGATCGGGGGGCGTCATGGGGGCCAAACCTACCAATCGGTCGTTCACCGGAATCTTGAGCGAATTGTCGCCCGTGGCAACCTCCGCGAAGGCGGGCGAAGCGAGGCGGCGCGGGGGAAATTTCCTCCGTGTTAATCGGAGAAATCCGTGGTTAATGGCTTTCATGGATTGCCGTCCGGAATGCGGTGCCTGCTGCATCGCGCCCTCGATCACCTCGCCGATCCCGGGCATGCCTCACGGCAAGCCCGCGGGTATCCCGTGTGTGCAGCTCCTGCCGGACATGCGCTGCGCGCTCTTCGGCAGGCCGGAGCGCCCGGCGTTTTGCGCGGGCCTGCGGCCGCACGAGAGCATGTGCGGTGCGAATCGGCAGGAGGCACTGGCGTTCCTGGCGAACCTGGAGCGCGCGACAAAGCCGGGACAAGCGGGATTGGGATCATAAGCCTCAGTCGTTCCATCAGCCCCATGGGCCCTATGGGCACCGGACGGGGCCTTGACTTAACGGCACACCGGAAAACCCTGAGGGGCATGCGGCGTTATGCATCGATGTTGCGATCCGGGCTGGCCCTGTGGTTGGGCGCGGCCGGCGGGCTGGCCCGCGCCGAGGAGCCGAAGGCGGCGGAGGAAAAACCCGCCGCGGCCGCGCCGCTTTCCGCGGAGGAGTGGGCCGCCCAGCGGAATGAAACTTTCGAGACGGTCTGGAAGACCGTCGACGAGGCGTACTTCGACCCGACGTTCGGCGGCGTCGACTGGGCGGCGGTGCGGGAAAAATACCGTCCGAAGCTCGAAGCGACCGGTGACAAGCCGGCGCTGCGCAGCCTGCTGCAGGCGATGCTCGGCGAACTGCGCAAGACGCACTTCTCGATCCTGCCCCGCGAAATGTCGGTGTTCACGCCGCAGGAGCGCAGCCGCGTCGGCACGGTCGGCCTCGGCTGCCTCTACGTGGACGGGCCGATGGCGATCGACGCGGTGGACACGAATTCGCCGGGCAGCCTCGCGGGCGTGCATCCCGGCGACACGGTCCTGTCCGTCGATGGCATCGAGATCGCCCCGCTGCTCACCCGCCTCGAGGAGGCGGGCGTGATGCCGTCGCGCCGCGGCCTGTACCTCGAGCAGTTCCTCAATGGCCGGCTCCGCGGCCCGGTCGGCAGCACCGTGAACCTCGTCCTGCGCGAAGCCGGCGGCACCGAGCGGAAAGTCGATCTCACCCGGGCGGACTACCCCGGCGAATGGTCGGAGCCGATGGGCGATTTTCCCTCGACGCCGATCAAGGTCGAGAAGGTGTGTTCCCCCGAGGGCATCGGTTACCTGCACTTCAATGTTTTTGCGCGGAAGGCCATGAAGGACATCCGGGCCCTGTTGCGGGAGGTGCCCGCGGATGGCGGCCTGGTCATCGACCTGCGGGGCAACGGCGGCGGGCTCACCGTGATGGCGTCGGGCATCGCCGGCTGGCTGACGGACCGGGAGTTTTCCCTCGGGACGATGCACCTGCGCCAGGGGCACCTGGATTTCACGGTGACGCCGCAGCGCGGGGCGTTCCTCGGGCCGGTGGCGGTCCTGATCGACAGCGGCTCGGCGTCGACCAGTGAAATCATGGCGGCGGGCTTGCAGGAGGCCGGTCGGGCCCGCCTGTTCGGCGAGCACAGCGCCGGCGCGGCGCTGCCTTCGCTGTTCAAGGCGCTGCCGACGAGCGATCTCCTGCAATACGCCATCGCCGACGTCCAGACGCCGCAGGGCGTGCTGATCGAGGGCCAGGGAGTCATTCCGGACGAGACCATCGTGACCACGCTGGCGGACCTCGCGGCGGGCAAGGACCCGGTGCGCGACGCCGCCGAGCGCTGGGTGAAAGCGGAACGCCAGCGGCGCGCCACGGCGCCCGCCGCCCCGGCCAAATGACCACGCTGATGCGCTTCCGGCTCCGCCGCCTTTCCTGGTCGTTTCTCGGTGTGGCCCTGCTGGCCGCGGTGGCGGCAATCCCGCTGCGGGCGGAGCCGGCCGCGGGCGACGATCCCGACCGCCCGGCGCGCCGGATTCTCCAGCGGTGGATCGAGGTGATCGGGGGCGGGCCCGAGATTCATGCCCTCAAGAGCGTCGTCTACCAGTGCAAGGTCGTCTACACGCAGAATATTCCGCCGATCGATCTCACCGTGCGCAGCACCGTCGGCGGGCAGTATCGCTGCGAGTATCAGGTGCCGGGGGTGGGCGAGCTGGTCCAGGCCTTCGACGGCTTGGTGGCCTGGCAGCAGAACCTGGCCCTCGGGTTCGGCCTGCAATCGCCGACGGAGCACCAGCTGAACCGCCTGGTGGCGGATTTTCGCTCACCGTTGCGCGTGGGTCAGCAGTATCCGCGGCGCACCTTGTTGCCGGACGAGGTCATTGGTGGAGTCACCCTGCAGGTGCTGGAAATGAACAGTGTCGATGGCCGGCGGGAGAAGTGGTACTTCGATCCGAAGACCGGCTACCGGATGCGGATCGAGGTTCTCGGGACACCGCAACGAACGGTGATGGAGTTCGCGGATTTTCGCCGGGCGTTTGGCGCGCCGGTGGTGGAGGCCCACTTGATCAAGCGTTACGAGGGTGAACAGAAGGTGGAGGTGACGGTGCAGAGCATCCTCTACAACGAAGCGATGGATCCCGGCCTGTTCACGGTGTCCGCGGGACGGATGCAGGACAACCGGGAGATCGAGCGCATGCTTTTCTACAACGCGCAGGCCATGGGGCTGGCGGCGGTCCGCCAGGTCCGTTCCCGCGTCACGGAGCAGGCGGTCAAGGTCACGACCTCCGGCATGGCCTTCACCAGCAAAACCTACAACAAGCAGCCCAACCTCCTGGTGGTGGAGCAGGATGTGCCGGGCATGGGGCCGACGTGGCGGGGCTTCGACGGCAAGGTCGGCTGGGCGTGGAGCGAAGTGCAGGGCTACCGCGAGATGCAGGGGCCGGAGCTGCGCCAGATCCTTGGCGAGGTCGACCTGGCCGGACCGATGAAGCTGGCGTCGCAGTGCCCCTTGCGGCGCCTGTTGGGCGAGGAGACGACGAACGGGCGCACGCTGGTCGGCATCGCGCTGGCCACGCCGCAGGGGCCCGCGGGCGATTTTTATTTCGACCAGAAGACCTTCGAACTCGCCCGGGTGGAGACCGAGGTGCAGGCCGGGCAGAGCGGAAAGCTCAAGGTCGTGGCGGAATTCTCGGATTACCGGCCGGTCGACGGCGTCCTGATCCCGTACCGGACCGTGTTCACGAATCCCGCCATGCGGATGGAACTCGTGGTGACCTCCGTGCAGCAGAATGTGGACATCGACGACGCGCTGTTCGTGCCGAAGCGGGAGTGACGCATGCGCCGCCTTGCGGCGGCGCGTGCAGCTGAGAGCTCAGAGCTGAGAGCTTAGAGCAAGACCGTCCGTGTTGCCGCTACGTTGCCGCGCGACGACGGAATTTTCCTGGTGGACCGCCTCTCAGCTCTCAGCTCTGAGCTCTTAGCTCTCAGCTGGCGGCATCCGCCACCTAGTGCCCGCCGTCGAGGTCGCCCGGCTTCAGCAGCGGGGCGAAGAGGGCCTTGTTGGAGCCCTTCATGTAGGCTTCCTTGGCCTCGATGGTGCCGTCCTTCACGCGGTCCATGAGGCTGTTGTCCATCGTGGTCATGCCCTCGTCCTTGCCGCTCTCGATGATGCCGCGGATGTTGGCGATCATGCCGGAGCGGATCGTGTTGGGGAGCGCCTCGTGCGTGAGCAGGATCTCGTGGACGGCGCAGCGGCCCTTCGGGACCTTCTTGCAGAGCAGCTGGGCCACGACGCCGGCGAGGCAGCCGGCGAGCATGACGCGCACCTGGTTCTGCTCCTCGGCGGGGAAGGTGTTGATGATGCGGTCGACGGTCTTCGGCGCGTTGTTGGTGTGCAGCGTGCCGAACACGAGCATGCCCATCGAGGCGCAGGAGAGCGCGAGCTTGATCGTCTCCATCTCGCGCATTTCGCCGAGGAGGAGGATGTCGGGGTCGTGGCGCATCGCGCCCTTGAGCGCGGCGCCGAAGGTCTCGGTGTGGTCGCCGACCTCGCGGTGCACGATGGTCGACTTCTTGCACGGGTGGACGAACTCGATCGGGTCCTCGATCGTGATGATGTGCCGCGCGAGGTTGTCGTTGATGTAGTCGATCATCGCCGCGAGCGTGGTCGACTTGCCGGAGCCGGTGGGGCCGGTGACGACGACGAGGCCCTGGTCGAGGTGGCAGAGCTTCTTCAGCGCCTCGGGGAGGTTGAGCTGCGAGAACGAGAGGATCTTCGCCGGGATCTGGCGGAGCACGGCGGCCTGGCCCCAGTGGTTGTAGAGGTAGTTGGCGCGGAAGCGGGCGAGGCCCGGCACCTCGTGGGCGAGGTCGAGGTCCTTCTTCTCGAGGAATTCCTTCCAGCGCTTCTCGGGGCAGATTTCCTTGAGCAGCGCCTCCATTTCCTGCGCCGTGATCGGCTGCTCGCCGATCGGCGTGAGCGAGCCGGAGATGCGGGACTTCGCGGGCAGGCCGACCGTCAGGTGCAGGTCGGAGCCGCCCTTGTCGAGCATGGTCTTCAGCAGTGAGTCGATGGCGGCCATGTTAGGAAGGGCGGAAGGCGGAGGGCGAAAGGCGGAAGGTGGGGGAGGGCGCCATGGGTTCACTTCTTGGCGGCCACCGGCGGCGGCGCGGCGGGCGGCTCGATTTTCTGGCGGACGTTGCGCGTGGTGACGTTGATCAGCGCCGTCTCCTTCGAAATCTTGTTCTGTTGGTAGAGCTCGAGCACGACGTTCTCCATGATGCACATGCCCTCCTTCACGCCGGTCTCCATCGTGTTGCGCAGACCCGAGGTCTTGCCGTCGCGGATGAGCGCCTGGATCGCGAGGTTGGAGACCATGATCTCGGTGGCGGTGACGAGGCCGCCGTTGAGGCCGGGCAGCAAGCGCTGGCAGACGACCCCGCGGAGCGACTCGGACACGGAGGCGCGGATCTGCGTCTGCTGCGCCGGCGGGAAGACGTCGAGCAGGCGGTTGAGCGTCGTGGCGGCATCGCTCGTATGCATGGTGCCGATGACGAGGTGGCCTGTCTCGGAGGCGCTGATCGCCATCTCGATCGTCTCGAGGTCGCGCAGTTCGCCGATGACGATGACGTCGGGATCCTCGCGCAGGGCGCCCTTGAGCGCGGAGAAGAAGGATTTGGTGTGCGGGCCGACCTCGCGCTGGGTGACGTTGCAGCCGCGCGGCGGCTGGACGACCTCGATCGGGTCCTCGACCGTGATGATGTGGTCCTCGCGCTGTTCGTTGAGCTCGGCGACCATGGCGGCAAGTGTCGTGGTCTTGCCCGCGCCGACGGGGCCGGTCACGAGGATGAGGCCGTTGTGGTAGGACAGCATCTTCCGGATGGCGTCGAGGCTGCGCAGGCCGAGGTCGTCGAGCTTCGGGATGACGGACGGCACCATGCGGTAGGAGCCGGAGGCGCCCCACTTGTGGAACATGAGGTTGACGCGGTAGCGGTTGGTGGCGTCGAGGGCGAGGGCCAGGTCGTAGTCGCGGCGTTCGAGGTAGAGTTTCTTCTGGTGATCGGCGAGGAGGACGGTGTTGAGCCGGAGCGACTCCTGCTCGGTGAGCACGCGGTCGGTGATCGCGAACAGCGCGCGCAGGCGGCGGATAAAGGGCTTGGAACCGGCGGAGAGGTGCAGGTCGCTGGCGCCGCACTTGCCGGCGTCGATCAGCAGCTGGCGCATGGCGTCGGCGAGGGACTTGTCGTCCATCGCGGCGACCTGGTCGAAGGGAAATTTCGGGAGCTCGCTGGTGGCGGCCGCGAGCGAGCCGCCGGCGCGGGCGGGCGGCTTCGCGGCGCCACCCGGGGCCGGCATGGGCGGATGGGAGTCGTCGAGCAGCGGGTTGCCCGGGGGCGGGCCGACTTGGGCGCGGGCCATGGCGTTGCCGGCGACGGCCTCGAGCTTGTCGACGTCGTGGACGATGCTGTCGTCGATCAGCCGCTGCGCGAAGTCCATCAGCGCGGCGTCGCGCCCGACGGCCTTCAGGGTGGCGAGCGCCTGCTCGCGGGTGAACAACTTCTGGTCGAGGCTGAGACGGATGAGCCAGAGGATCTCGTTGTTCATGCCGGGAGGAATCGAGGCGTCATGCTTTGCACGCGACGGAGGTTGGCAAGGCCGGATTGGACCGTCGCCGGAAAATCACGAACTCCCGGGACAAAAACCCAAATCCCAAACCGCAAATTCCAAACAACCGAACCAAGCACCCAACCGCCAAAGCCGAAACGGCGTAACCAGGCTCCGCTTTCGTGGCCTCGTTATTTGCGCTTTGTTTGAGGTTTGGGATTTGGCGTTTGGGATTTGCCGCCGCCGGCGGCCGCGGCGGCGGTCAATCCACGCCGTTGACGGTCTTGTACACGGTGGCGGCGACGATCGCGCCCGCGAAGTTCGCGACGAGGTAGATCCAGAGGCTGCCCCAGGCGACCACGCCCATGGTGCACAGGCCGAGCGCGACCGCAGGGTTGAAGGCGCCGCCCGAGATGCCACCGACGGCATAGGCGCCGGCCAGCACGGTGAAACCGATGGCGAGGCCGTAGTAGGAGTTGCCGGCGGTGTTCTTGTTGGTCGCGACGTTGAGGATCACCCAGACGAGCGCGAAGGTGAAGATGAACTCGGCCAGCAGCGCCGGCAGGATTTCCGGCGTCATGGGACCGGTCAGGGCGGCGGCCTTGGTGGCGATGCCGGTCTTGAGCGCCTTGACGGCAAAGGAGGCGGCCAGCGCGCCGCCGAGCTGGGCGGCGAAGTACGGCACGATGTCGGAGGCCGGGCACTTGCCGCGGAGCCAGACGCCGATCGTGACCGCGGGGTTGTAGTGGGCGCCGGACACGTGGCCGCCGGCGTAGATCATGACCATGAGGACGGCAGCGATCGCCAGCGGGGCGAGGTTGCCCGCGCCGGGGGCGATGACCGTCATGCCAATCGTGAAGACCAGGAAGAACGTGCTGATGAACTCAACGAGGTATTTTTTCATGGGGTGGAGTGTGCGCCGGAATCTCACTTCACCGGCGAAATCAGGTCGAGCGGGAAACGGTGACGATTCGGCGGAAAAGGCGGGCAAACCCCGGCTTGCTAGTGGGCGACAGGGGCGTCTCCATGACTCCTTACCCAAATGAAACTCATCGATCTCAACCGCCAGGGCGGCATCGGCGCCAATTGCCTCCTTCTCATGATCGGTGACCTGAACATCCTGGTCGACTGCGGCCTGAACCCGAAGACCCCCGGCCTCGGCGCCCTGCCGGATCTCGCCCTGCTGCGCGACATCGAGCTCGACCTGATCATCGTCACGCACTGCCACCTCGACCACATCGGCGGGCTGCCGGTGGTGATGCGCCAGCACCCGAAGACGCCCGTGCTGCTGACCCAGTCGAGCCGGATGCTCATCGAGAAGATGCTGCACAACTCCGCCAACGTGATGCAGAAGCAGAAGGAGGAGGACAACATCCCCGGCTATCCGCTCTTCACGCACAAGGAGATCGAACGGCTCGTGCACCGCTTCAGCGGCCTCGCCTTCAAGAAGGTCAAGAAGATCAAGGGCAAGCGCGGCGAGCTGGAGCTGATGTTCCACCCCGCCGGCCATGTCGCCGGCGCCACCGCGGTCGAAATCCACCATGGGATGCGCAAGATCTTCCTCACGGGCGACGTCCTGTTCGACCACCTGCGCACGCTGAAGGGCGCGCACTTTCCCATCGGCCACTTCGACACGCTGATCATCGAGACGACGCGCGGCATGACCGAGCGCGCCTACGGCAAGGAGCGCGTGCACGAGATCGCCCGGCTCATCGATTCGATCAACGACACCATCGCGCGCGGCGGCTCGTTCCTGCTGCCCGTGTTCGCGCTCGGCCGCATGCAGGAGCTGCTCGCCGTCTTCCACGACGCCCGCCGCTTCGGCCGGCTGATCGAATGCCCGATGTATGCGGGCGGGCTCGGCATCGGGCTGTCGGAACTGTTCGACGAGGTGTCGCGCAAGACCAAGGACGTGCAGTTCGACCGCCGCATCCTCCACGATCTCAAGCTCCGCAAGCTGCCCAAGAAAATCGTCCCGGGCCAGGAGCCGCACCAGAAGGGCCTCTACATCGTCAGTTCCGGCATGCTCGTCGAGCGCACGCCCAGCTACGCGCTGGCCTCGGGCCTGCTCGGCCATGCGCGCAACACGATCGGTTTCGTCGGCTACTGCGACCCCGACACCCCCGGCGGCAAGCTGCTGGCGACGCCGCCCGGCGGGAACTTCCGGTTCGATGCCTTCGACCTCAAGGCGAAGGTCAAGGCCCGGGTGGAACGCTTCGAACTCAGCGGCCACGCCGAGCGCGGCGAGCTGCTGGAGTTTGCCGTGCAGACGAAGGCCCGCAGCATCGTGCTGACGCACGGCGACCCCGGCGCGCGCGACTGGTTCAAGGGCGAGCTCACCCTCGCGCTGCCGAAGGCCCGGATCGTCGACCCGATCCCGCTGCGGTTGTACGAGGTTTGATCGGAAGGTAGGGCCGGTCTGTGACCGGCCTTCTCGCGACGAAATACAGGGCCGGTCACAGACCGGCCCTACCTTTTTCTTGCTCTAGACTCTCAGCTCTGGACTCTCAGCTCCCACTCCCATGGCCCAGCCCGAAGCCCCGAAGATCATCTTCTCGATGCTCGGCGTCTCGAAGAAAATCGAGCGCAAGGAAATCCTCCGCGACATCTCGCTGTCGTTCTATTACGGCGCGAAGATCGGCGTCCTCGGCCTCAACGGCTCCGGCAAGTCGTCGCTCATGCGCATCCTCGCCGGCATCGACACCGAGATCGACGGCCGCGTGCACTTCGAGCCGGGCTATTCCGTCGGCTTCCTCCCGCAGGAACCGCAGCTCACCGCCGGCGCCACCGTGCGCGCCTGCGTCGAGGAGGGCGTGAAGCATCTCACCGACCTGACCGCGGCCTACGATGCCTCGTGGGATGAGATCGCCGAGGCGGCCGACGACGCGGCGAAGGACGCCATTTCCGACAAGCAGGCGAAGCTGCAGGAGGAAATCGAGCGCCTTGGCGCGTGGGACGTCGGCCCGATGATCGACCAGGCGATGGACGCGCTCCGGTGCCCGCCGGGCGACCAGATTGTCGACAACCTTTCCGGCGGCGAGCGCCGCCGCGTGGCGCTGGCGCGCCTGCTGTTGCAGAAGCCGTCGATCCTGCTGCTCGACGAGCCGACCAACCACCTCGACGCCGACTCGGTCAACTGGCTCGAGCAGCATCTCTCCCGCTACGAGGGCACGGTCATCGCCGTCACGCACGACCGCTACTTCCTCGACAACGTCGCCGGCTGGATCCTCGAGCTCGACCACGGCCACGGCCTGCCGTTCAAGGGCAACTACTCCTCGTGGCTCGAGCAGAAGCAGGCGATGGCCAGCGTCGCCGAGCGCACCGAAAGCAAGCGCCAGAAGGCGATGGCCCGCGAACTCGAGTGGATCCGCTCGTCGGCCAAGGCCCGCCAGTCGAAGGGCCAGGCGCGCATCAACGCCTACGAGGCGATGCTCAAGCAGGACGTCGCCGAGCAGGAGAAGAAGTTCGAGATCATCATCCCGCCCGGCCCGCGCCTCGGCAACCTCGTCGTGCAGGCGCAGAAGGTGGCGAAGGCCTACGGCGACAAGCTGCTCTACGACAACCTCGAGTTCTCGCTGCCGCCCGGCGGCATTGTCGGCATCATCGGCCCGAACGGCGCGGGCAAGACCACGCTTTTCAAGCTGATCACGGGCATGGAAAAGCCCGACGCCGGCACGTTCAAGATCGGCGACACGGTGAAGACCGCGTACGTCGAGCAGTCGCGCGACTCGCTCGAGGGCGACAAGACGATCTGGGAGGTCATCAGCGGCGGGCAGGAGATCATGCAGCTCGGCAAGCGCTCGGTGAACAGCCGCGCCTACTGCGCGCAGTTCGGCTTCACCGGCGCAGACCAGTCGAAGAAGGTCGGCGTGCTCTCCGGCGGCGAGCGCAACCGCGTGCTGCTGGCGCGCGTGTTGAAGAGCGAGGCCAACCTGCTGCTGCTCGACGAGCCAACCAACGACCTCGACGTGAATTCCATCCGCGCGCTGGAGGAGGCGCTCGAGTCCTTCGCCGGCTGCGCCGTGATCATCTCGCACGACCGCTGGTTCCTCGATCGCACGGCGACGCACATCATGGCCTTCGAGGGCGACAGCTACGTCCACTGGTTCGCCGGCAATTACTCGGCGTACCTCGAGGACTACCGGAAGCGCAAGGGCAAGGACGCCGACCAGCCGCACCGGATCAAGTACCGGAAGCTGACGCGGTGACGTCGCGCCCCGCGCCAGTCACTTCCAGTCTTTCACTTCCCAGTATTCTCGCAGCGCCTGCTCCTCGATTGCCGGCGGCAAATAGGGCAGCAGCTGCTCGGGCCGGGAAACGGCAATGCCCGGATTGGCCTTGATGAACGCGGTGGTGGCTTGGCCGACGGCCATTTCGATGCGGCTGACGCTGACGGAGCCGTTGCCTTGCTCCATGAATATCAGGCGCGTGTCGTAGTCGGCGTCGGGGAGCACGCGCTCCTCGAAAACGATGCGGCCCGCCCCGAGGAACCGCATGCCATCACGGTTGACGCCATTGCGGTCGTTCACGCCGGGAGTCTCCGGAACGACCGCGTAGCGGGAGAGAATGTCGTCGCCCAGGGACGGTTGGAGGTAGGCGCGCAGTTGGGCTAGCGCGGTGATTGGCTCGCCGTCATGCGCGCGCATATAGGCGTGGAGCGCCTGGTTGAAATTGGCACTGATCTCCGGTTTGGCCTTGGCGAGAGTGCGCAGCTTGCGCAGCGCAAGCCGGATCTGGGCCTCGGTTTCCAGCCGGTTGTCGAAAGTGGCCGAGAGCCAGTCGTTGGAATTCAGGAACTGCATTTCCGGAATCCGGCGTTCGGGATTTTGCTGCAGCCAGTCCTTGAGACGCTCGACCCGCTGCAGCCAGTCGGTGAGGCCGGCGTCATTGGCCGCCGCGCGGGTCGTGGCGGTTTCGGCGGCGGCTGCGGCGATTTCCTTTTCCAACGCGGCGCGCTCCGTCTCGGCGCGATCGCGTTCCTGTTGCCAGGCATGAAGCTGCTGTTGCCCGGCGGCCAGTTGCGCGGCGGCGCTGGCCCGGTCGCGATTCTGGCCGGCAAGGAGCCACGCCTGGAAGAGCGTGCCGCCGAGCAGGGCGAGGAAAGTCGCGGCGAGCAGTCGCGGGGCGGGTTTCATTGGGCCAGGGGAATGCGCCGCGCTTCCCAGAAGTCCCGGAAGACGGCCGGATCAACGGTCGTGGGTAAATACGGCAACAATTGCTCGGGGCCGGTGGGCTGGTCGTTGGGATGTGCCGCGCGGAAGTCGGCGTAGGCCTTTTGCAGGCTCGAGCCCAGGTCGCCCGGCGTCGAAAACGGGCGGTTGGACGTGTTGCCCGATTCCCAGTAAACGGTGAGCGTGTCGAAATCGGCATCGACCGCGGCTTTTTCCTGGAAGACGCGGGCGCCGGCCTTCGCCCCGGAGAATACCAGCCCCTGGTCGCTGACGGTGAACTCGTAGCGGGCCAGGATGGCGTCCTCGAGGGGCGGCTGCAGAAAGGGCCGCAGGTCGATCGGCCCGGTCGGCCATTTGCCCTCGTTCGCGCGGGCGAGGGCGCGCAGGGCTTGAGCGAAGTTGCGGTCGATCTCCGGCTTGGCTTTGGCCAGGCGGCGCAGGTCGGCGAGTGCCCGCCGGCGTTGCATCTCGGTCTGGAGGGGGTTGTCGCGGGTAACAATCAGCCAGTCGCCGGACGCCAGGAGACGCATTTCGGGAATCCCGACCGCGGGGGCGGCTTCGATCAGGGCTTTGAGCTGGTCCACGCGCGCGAGCCAGGCTTCCAGCGCAGTTTCGGTCGCGGTGCGCTCGGCGTTTCGCGCGCGGCTGGCGTCCGCCTGCTGCCGGGCGGCTTGGAGTCCGACGGCCGCGCGATCGCGCTCGGCGCGGGCGGCCTCGAGACGGGGCCCAAGTTCGACCGTCTGTTGGTGGAGGTCCGCCAAGTGCCGGCGTCCACTCGCGAGCGAGCGCACTTCCCAGACCAGGCCGACGGCCAGGACGAGCGAGGCGGCCGCCAGGGTTTTGCTGGCGACGGTCGTGGCGGTGGTGGAGCCGAGCGTGGCCGCCGACAGTGCCGAGCCGGTGATCGAGGATGCCAACCCGGCCGGAGCCGCGACCATGGCCGCGGGAAGCTGGGTGGCCAGTCCGGTTGCCGAGAGCGCGATACCCCGCCGGGCAAAGCCCGCGCGAAGCTCCTCCAAGGCGCGGCTGACGCGTTTCTGCGCAGCGTCATCGGAGGTGCCGAGCGCGGCGCCGACCTCGCGCAGGCTGCGGTTCTCGAAGAAACGGAGCAGGAGGGCGTGGCGGTCGGTTTCGTCGAGGGCATCCAGCGCCTCGTCGAGCAGCGGTTCGAGGGCGTTCCAGTCGGGGGCGGTGCTCACGGCGGCGAGTTCGGCGGCGGCGGTTTCCCGCGCGAGCCGGCGTTGCTCGGTGCGGACGTGGTCGATGGCCGTGCGGCGTGCCACGACATGGAGCCAGGCGACGAGCGGCTGGCCGGGCGGAAGCGATGGCGCGGAACGCGCGAGGTCGGTGAAAACGGACTGGGCGACATCCCCGGCCGGCGCGTGCGAACGGAGGTGGCGCCAGGCGACGCCGTAGACCAGGTTGACGTGGCGCTGCACGAGTTCCCGGAACGCCGCCTCCGAGCCTTCCCGGGCATAGCGCTGCAACAAATCGGCGTCGGAGGCTTCCATTTCCCAAGTTATCGCCGCGGCCGCATGAAATCCGACAGGGAAAATTGACTCACTCGAAATCGAACAGCTTCCCCATGTCGCGGCGGTCCTTCTTGGTGGGCCGGCCCGCGCCGCGCTGGCGGGCGAGCAGGTGCTCGATGCCCGCCTGTTTCGCGCGCTCGTACTCGGCGGGCGGCGTGAGGTCGGTCATGAATTCCGCCAGCTGCTTCGCCGCGACGCGGGAGC
>Ga0247757_10000729_pt1 | contig 25990 bp, 14 predicted proteins | sample UWRJL126311R4_FD_180929 | JGI IMG/M metagenome (GOLD analysis project Ga0247757, IMG submission 180929) | Plant litter microbial communities from Arlington Agricultural Research Station in Wisconsin, United States - UWRJ-L126-311R-4 | ecosystem: Environmental > Terrestrial > Plant litter >...
TCGCCCTGTGTCCTCCCGGCTGGTCCTCGTCTGCGCGCTGGTCTGCGCCTCGCTGGTCGCGGCCGCCCCCGCGGGCGCCGCGAGCAAGGACGTGTGGGCGACCGTGAACGTCTGCGACACCAAGAAGGCCCCGAACTGGATCGGGCTGCGCGCGTCGATGCCCGGCATCGACCAGAAGGGCGCGAGGCTGCTGATGCGCTTCCAGGTGCAGTACCGCAACGGCGAGGGCAAGTGGGTCCTGGGCAAGGGGCTCGACACCGGCTTCATCGCGGTCGGCTCGGCCAAGCGGGCCCGCGACGCCGGCCATTCGTTCCAGATCAAGGGGACGAAGGGCAGCTCGTACGTCATGCGCGGCTTCGTGCGCTTCGAGTGGCGCTCCAAGGGCGGCAAGCTCCTGTCCTCCAAGCAGCGCATCACCGAGCTGGGCCACAAGAGCACGACGGGCGCGGATCCCAAGAACTACTCCGCGGCCACCTGCACCATCCGGATCTAGCCGGCGTCGAACAGCCGGGGATCGTTGGTGATGATCCCGGTCACGCCCATCGCCTCCAGGCGGCGGATGGTCGGCGCGTCGTCCACCGTCCACACGAACAGCTCGCCGCCCGCGTCCGCGACGGCGTGCGCCAGCCGCTCGGTGGCCAGGAGGTAGTGGCACATCAGCGCGTCGCAGCGGCCCGCGCGCAGCGACGCGGCGGCCAGCCGGGGCAGGGCGCGCCGGTAGGCCTGGCCGACGGCCAGCGCGAACGGCTTCACCAGCGGGCGGTCCATCGGGTTGCGGCGCACGCGCGGCACCGACCAGCCCAGGCGCAGCTCGGGGGCGAGTTCGCGCAGGATCGCCAGGCTGCTGCGCTCCATCGTCGAGACGAGGGTGCGGCCCAGCAGCCCGTGCACGGTCAGGGCCTCCAGCGCGCGCTCCTCGTAGCCGGGGAGCTTCAGGTCGACGTCGAGCGCGACGGACGAGAAGGGCGAGGACGCCAGCAGGGCCAGGCCCTCGGCCAGCGTCAGCAGCGTGCCGCGGTCGCGGCGGGCGCGCAGGTCCGTGTAGTCGTGGGCCAGGTACAGCTCGCCGTGCCCGTCGGGGTAGGCGGGCAGGACGTCGAACTCGATCATGTCGACGTCGCAGGCCAGCGCGGCCTCGAAGCTCGCGGCCGTGTTGCCGGGCGCGATGTGGTCGGCGCCCTTGTGGCCGACGCGCAGGGTGGGGCGCACGCTCACCGCTGACATCCGGGGCACCAGAACGTCGGTCGGTTGTCGTCGCCCTGGCCGCGGCGCAGGATGGTCGTGCCGCAGCGGGCGCACGGCTCGCCCGCCCGGCCGTACACGTGGCGCTCGCGGGTGTGCATCCCGCCCGCCGCCGAGGCCTGCATCCGGGGCCGGGTGGCGCGCAGGATCGCCAGCACCTCGTCGTCGGTGACCGATCCCGCGGGCCGCCACGGGTCGATCGCGGCGTCCCAGCAGCCCTCGCACTTCCACAGGTTGCCGATGCCGGCGACCGTCCGCTGGTTCAGCAGCGCGTCGCCGATGGTGCGGGTCGGGTCGTCGTGGCGCAGGCGCCGCACCACGGCCTCCTCGTCCAGCTCGGGCGCGAGGATGTCGGGTCCCAGCGCGGCGAGGCGCTGGTCGAAGCGGGTGCGGGACTCGGTCATCAGCTCGAGCACGGGCCCGTCGAACTCGACGACCTCGTGGTCGCGGGCGCGGAGCACGAGCCACGCCCGGCGCGGCGCGCGCCGCCAGCGCTGCCCGGCCGCGTAGGTGCCCCACGAGCCGGTCATGCGCAGGTGGGAGTGGAGGACCATGTCGCCCTCGAAGCGCAGGAAGAGGTGCTTGCCGCGGGCGTCCACGCCGGTGACCATGCGGCCGGTGAGCACCCCGTCGGGCCCGCCCCAGCGGTCCCGACCGAACCGGGGGTGCGGGGTGCTGACCTCGTCGGGCACCGCGCCGACGAGGATCGGGCGGATCCGGTTCGCCGCGTGGTGGATGGTGTCGCCTTCGGGCATGGCCTCCTCAGGGTACGTGGCGTACCCGCTGTCGGACGTGCCGACCCTCCCATCCAACCGCCGAGGGTCACCTTATGCCGCGCATGGCGGCATAAGGTGACCCTCGGCGATCAGATGAGGAGGTGCGGGGCGGATACGGTGGGGCGATGCGCGTCCTCGTCACCGGTGCCAGCGGCTTCATCGGCCACGTCACGTGCGCCCGGCTCGTGGCACGCGGGCACGAGGTACGGGCGCTGGTGCGCCGCCCCGGCTCGGAGCCGGCGGGCACGGTCGCCGTCGTGGGAGACCTCACCGACGGCGTCCGCTTGGCGGCCGCCGTGGCCGAGGCCGCGCCGGACGGCGTGGTGCACCTGGCCGCGGAGATCGCCTCGCAGCGCGACGCGCGTCGCCTGCGGGAGGTCAACGTGGAGGGCACGCGGCGGCTGCTGGAGGCCTGCGCCGCGCTGGACCGGCCCGCCGGCGCGGACCCCCTCCGCTTCGTCTTCGCGTCGACGGTGGTCACCGGCGACGCCCACGGCGCCCTGCTCACGCCCGGCGGCTTCCTGCCCGTGCAGACCGCCTACGGCCGCACCAAGCAGGAGGGGGAGCGGCTGGTGCTCGCCTCCGGGCTGCGGGCCAGCGTCGTGCGCCCGTCGCACGTGTACGGCGGCGGCGGGTGGTACGCGCAGGAGATCCTCTCCCGCCTGCGTGGCCCGGGCCGCCTCAGCGTGATCGGCCGGGGCGACAACTGGTGGGACGTCGTGCACGTCGACGACGTGGCCGCGGCGCTCGTGCTCGCCCTGGAGGGGGCGCCGGACGGGGCGATCTACCACTGCGCGGACGACACGCCGATCAGCCAGCGGGACTTCGTGGCGCTGAGCGCCGACGCGCTCGGGGTCGGGCGGCCCCGGTCCGTCCCCGTGCCGCTCGCCCGCCTGGTGGCCGGGAGCGGACCGGTCGACGCGGTGCTGCGCTCGGCCCGCTCCTCCAACCGGCTGTTGCGGGACGAGCTGGGCTGGAGCCCGACCTACCCGTCGGCGCGCGAGGGCGTTCCGGTGGCGGTGGCCGCGGCGATCGCGGCGGGCGCCGTCGCGGCCTAGGCGGCGTCGCGCCACCGCCCCCACCCGACGATGTCGCAGGTATGCGCGTACTACGCGCATACCTGCGTCACCGTTGGGGGTTCGGTTGGGGGATCGGGGTCAGCCGTGGAGGTGGACGCGCTCGCCCTGGGGGCCGAGGATGGCGATCGCCTCGACCGGCTCGTCGACGACGCCGAACCAGTGCGGCGTCCACGTGCTGAACTCGACCGCCTCGCCCGGCTCGACCACGAAGTCGTCCTCGCCGAGCAGCAGGCGCATCCGGCCGACGAGCACGTAGAGCCAGTCGTGCCCCTCGTGGACGCCGAGCTCGGCGGGCGGGTCCCGCCGCGCGGGGTCGATGAGGAACTTGTAGGCGTGCAGCCCGCCGGCGGGACCGTGCCGGGTCAGCGGCCACATCGTCAGCCCGTCGACCGTGCGAGGCCGGCCCCGCACCCGCGGGTCCGCCTGGGGGCGCTGGGTCAGGAGGTCGTCGGTGCTCACGCCGAGTGCCGCGGCCAGCGCGGGGACGTGGTCCAGGGCCAGCCGCCGCTTGCCCGACTCCAGGCGGCTGAGCGTGGACACGTCGAGCTGGGCCCGGGTCGCCACGGCCTCCAGCGTCAGGCCCCGCTGGGTGCGCAGCTCGCGCAGCCGGCGGCGGACGTGCTCGTAGAGGGAGAGATCGTCGTGACTTGCCATATCGGCAAGAGAGCTTGCCAAGAACGGGGGCGGTGCGCAACCGTGTCCCCATGGAACGAACCTGGGACTGCATCGTCGTCGGCGGGGGCGCCGCCGGACTGAGCGCCGCGCTGGTGCTGGGGCGGGCGCGGCGCCGCACGCTCGTCGTCGACGCCGGCGAGCAGAGCAACCGCGTCGCCCACGGCATCGGCGGCCTGCTCGGCCACGACGGCCGCCCGCCGGCCGAGCTCTACGCGCAGGGCCGCCGCGAGCTGGCCGCCTACCCGTCCGTGGAGGTCCTCGACGGCCGGGTGACGGACGCCCTTCGGGAGGACGACGACGATCCCTTCGCGCTGACGATCGCCGCGGCCGCCGGCGGCGACGAACGGATCGAGCGCACGCGGACCGTCCTGCTCGCCACCGGCATGGAGTACCGGCCGCGGGCCGACCTCCCCGGGCTGGGGGCGCTGTGGGGCGACACCGTCTTCCACTGCCCGTTCTGCCACGGCTGGGAGGTCCAGGGCGAGCCGCTGGCCGTGCTCGCCGGCGGCGACGACGGCGTGCACATGGCCCTGATGCTGCGGGCCTGGAGCGACGACGTCGTGCTGCTGGCCGACGACGTGCCGCCCGCCGGCCGGGAGCGGCTGCGGGCGGCGGGGGTCGCGGTCGAGGAGCGCCCTCCCCTCGAGCTGCGCGCCGAGGCGGGGAAGCTGGCCGGCGTCGTCCTGGCCGACGGCACGGAGCTGGAGCGGCGCGGCCTGCTCGTGGCCACCACCCTGCACCAGCGCACGGACCTGGCGGCGCGGCTCGGCGCCGAGACGGCGCCGCCCGGTCCGCAGGCGATCGACGCGCTCGTCCTCGGCCCGATGCAGGCGACGACCGTGCCCGGCGTGTGGGCGGCGGGGGACACGACGGGCCAGCCGCCGTCGGTGGCCGGCGCCATCGCCTCCGGCATGATGGCCGCGGCGATGCTCGTGCGGACGATGCAGGGCGTGTAGCCGCCGATCCCCGCGATCGCGGCCCGCCGGGCCGGCCCGCCGGCGCGGCCCCGGCCGCCCTACGCGCTGAGCGTGAGCTTGCTCGGCCCCTGGCGGAAGCCCAGCTCCACCAGCAGCGGCTCCCAGCCGGAGCCCACCACGGCCGCCCCGTCGATCCGCTCGAGCGCGAGCTTGCGCGCCGGCCGGGCGCCGGTGAGGACGAACGCGGCCAGCGCCTCCAACGCGGCCCGCACCCGGACGTCGCCGCCGGGCACGAGGAGCTGCAGCGCGCGGCCGCCGCGCTCGACGTAGACCACGGGCTCGGCGCCGACGAGCACCACGTACGCGCCCGCGGTGCGCGAGGGGCGCCGGCGCGCGTCTGCCTCCTCGTCGCGCCGGGGCCAGGGGAGCACCGCGCCGTAGGGCTGCGCGGGATCGGTGGCCGGCAGGACCAGGGCCGGCGCCTCCTCGACGTTGCGCTGGGCCCGCAGGCGCTCGACCGCGCCGGGGAGCGCGAACTGGGCCCCGCCCAGGCCCTCCACGAAGTAGCCGCGCCGGCAGACGCCGAGGGTCTCCAGCGAGGACAGCGCCTCGTAGAGGATCGCGAAGCCGCCGGGCACCGCCTCGGCGAGCACCTGCTCGCGGGTGACGATCCCGTAGCGCTCCAGCAGCAGCTCGGCCACGGTGCGGCGCTGGGCGACGGGGTCGGCCTTGGCCCGGAAGATGGTGGAGGTGAGCGACCAGCGGCCCTGGACCTGGGCCTGGGAGCCCGAGCCGGCGCTCCGCCGGCCCCCGAAGCGCCGGCCGGCCCGGGGCGAGCGGGCGCGCTGCGCGGCCGCCTTCGACAGGGTCAGCCGGGGCGCGCGCAGCGGCGCCCACGCGTCGTTGGTCGCCTCGCCGGCCCACACCAGGTCCCACAGCGCCTCCTGCAGGGCCTCGGGGGCGAGGTCCAGCTCGGCGATGAGGTCGGTGAAGAAGCAGGGGGAGACGGCCAGGCGCTCGCGCACCAGGGCGTGGTCGGGGGAGTCGAGCGGGTCGGCCTTCGTCCCCCGGGGCGGGGCGGGCGGCCCGATCGCCTCGGCGTCGTCGCGGAAGTACAGGGCGACCCGGCCCGAGTTGCGCCCCAGCGCGCCCGCGCCGACCCACACCAGCTCGCCGCTGGCGCACAGCTGGTCCATCCAGACGGTCGAGTAGGCGCCGCACCGCCGGGGCAGCACGTCGCGCTCCCACACGTCCGCGGGCAGCGCCAGGCCCTGCAGCGGCACCAGCACCTCACGCAGCCGGTCGATCCCCGCCCCCGCGGGCGGGTGGCGGTCCACCCCCTGCCACGACGGCAGGAACGCGGCAAGCGCCCGCTGGTCGGCCGGCTCGATCTCCTTGCGCAGCACGGCGAGCGACGCGCGGCGCAGCCGGCGCAGCACCTCGACGTCGCACCACTCGCGGGTCGACCCGCCGGGCCGCAGCTCGCCACGCACGAGATCGCCGGCCTGCTCCAGCGCGACCAGCGACGGGCCGCAGTCCAGGCCGTAGCGCAGGCTCGGCTCGTCGGAGGTGAACGGGCCGTGGGTGCGCGCGTAGCGGGCCAGCAGCGTGCGCAGCGCGTCGGGCACGGTGGTCAGGAAGGCGGTGGGCAGCCCGCCGGGCGGCACGACGCCGAGCGCGTCGCGGTACAGCCCCGCGTCGTCCGCGGCGACCCAGCGCTCCTCGCCGCCGATCCGCAGGCGCACGGCCCGCCGCTCCTCGGCCAGGGCGAGCAGCATCGCCTCGGCGTCGCACCCGTCCAGCACGCGCTCGCGCGCCTCGGCCAGGGTCAGGTCGCCGACCCGGCGCAGCACGTCGGCGAGCACGTCGCGGTTGCCGGCCCGCGTGCGCTCGGAGCGGTGCTGCAGGTCGTCCTCCACCTGCTGCAGCGCGACGGGGGAGATGAGGTCGCGCAGCTCCTCCTGCCCGAGCAGCTCGCGCAGCAGGTCGCGGTCCAGCGACAGCGCGGCCGCGCGCCGCTCCGCGTTGGGGGTGTCGCCCTCGTACATGTACGTGGCGACGTAGTCGAAGAGCAGCGAGGTGGCCATCGGCGAGGCGGTCGGCGTCTCGACCTCGACCAGCGACAGCTCGCGGGTGTGCAGGCCCTGCAGCAGCTCGACCAGCCCGGGCACGTCGAGCACGTCCCGCAGGCACTCGCGGTAGGTCTCCAGGATGATCGGGAAGTCGGCGTAGCGCTTGGCCACCTCCAGCAGGGTCTGGGCCTTCAGGCGCTGCTGCCACAGCGGCGTGCGCTTGCCGGGGTAGGCGCGGGGGATCAGCAGGGCGCGGGCCGCGTTCTCGCGGAAGCGGGCGCCGAACAGGGCGCTGGAGCCCAGCTCGGCGACGACGGCCTCCTCGGCCTCGTCCGGCTCCACGAGCACGAGGTCGAGCGTGGGCGGGCTGTCGTCGTCCACGTCGGGGAGGTGGACGATGATCCCGTCGTCGGACCAGATCGCGTCGGACTCCAGGCCGAACCGCTCGCGGATCCGCCGGCCGATCGCCAGCCCCCATGCGGCGTGCACGCGGCCGCCGTAGGGCGACAGCACGCACATGCGCCAGTCGCCGATCTCGTCGCGGAACCGCTCGACGACGATCGTGCGGTCCGACGGCAGCACGCGGGTGGCCGCCTGCTGCTCGAGCAGGTAGTCGACGAGGTTCTTGGCCGCCAGCGCGTCGAGGTCGTAGTCGGCCTCCAGCGTCGCGGGGGTCTGGTCGACGGCCCAGCGGGAGAACGCGCCGATCGCCTGCCCGAGCTCCTTGGGCCGGCCGACGCCGTCGCCCTTCCAGAACGGGATGGCGCCCGGGGCGCCGGGCGCGGGGGTCACGATGACGCGGTCGCGGCCGATCTCCTCGATGCGCCACGACGAGGCGCCGAGCATGAACGTCTGGCCGGCGCGCGCCTCGTAGACCATCTCCTCGTCCAGCTCGCCCACCCGCCGGCCGTCGGGCAGCGTGACGGCGTAGAGGCCGCGGTCGGGGATCGTCCCGGCGTTCGTCACCGCGAGCATGCGGGCGCCCTTGCGGGCGCGGATCGTGCCGGCCACCCGGTCCCACACGATGCGCGGGCGCAGGTCGCCGAACTCGGCGGACGGGTAGCGCCCGTCCAGCATGTCCAGCACGTTCTCGAGCAGCTCGCGGGACAGCTCGGCGTAGGAGTGCGTGCGGGTGACGAGCGCGAAGAGGTCGTCGACGGCGACGGTGCCGGCGTGCTCCTCCACGTCGTCGGACGGGCCGGACGCGGAGCCGCCGGCCTGCGTCTCGGCGCTGGCCGCGATCGCGACGATCTGCTGGGCGAGCACGTCGAGCGCGTTGCGGGGCACCACGGTCGGCTCGATCCGGCCCTCGCGCATGAGCTGGGTGACCACCGTGCACTCGAGCAGGTCGGCGCGGAACTTGGGGAAGATCCGCCCGACCGACACGTCGCCGACGTTGTGGCCGGCGCGGCCGATGCGCTGCAGGCCGCGGGCCACGGACTTGGGGGACTCGACCTGGATGACGAGGTCGACGGCGCCCATGTCGATGCCGAGCTCCAGCGACGAGGTGGCGACCAGGCACGGCAGCTCGCCGGCCTTGAGCAGCTCCTCGATCACCGTGCGCTCCTCGCGCGCGAGGGAGCCGTGGTGGGCGCGGGCGAAGTCGATCGGCGGCGCGTCCTCGGGCAGCTCGGCGTTGGCCAGCTCGTTGAGGCGCAGGGCCAGGCGCTCGGCGCCGCGCCGGGCGTTGACGAACACGATCGTCGAGCGGTGCTCCCTGATCAGCGCGAGCAGCTGGGGGTACATCGCGGGCCAGATCGAGTTGCGCGTCGCCTCCCCGCTGGGGATCGAGTCCAGGGGCAGCGCGTCGGGGTCCAGTGACTGGTCGGGCTCGACCATCGACTCGACCGGGACCATGATCTTCAGGTCCAGCGGCTTGCGGATCCCCGCGTCGACCACGGCGACGGTGCGGCGCGGGCCGACGAGGAAGCGTCCGACCTCCTCCAATGGGTTCTGCGTCGCGCTCAGCCCGATCCGCTGGACGTCCTTGCTCCGGTCCTCCTGGTTCTCGTCCAGCCGCTCCAGCGTCAGCGCCATGTGGGAGCCGCGCTTGGTCGCGGCCACCGCGTGGATCTCGTCGACGATCACCGCCTCCACCCGGGTCAGCGTGTCGCGGGCCTGGGAGGTGAGCAGCAGGTACAGCGACTCCGGCGTGGTGATGAGGATGTCCGGCGGCGTGCGCTTCATCCGGGCGCGCTCGCGCTGGGTGGTGTCGCCGGTGCGGATGCCGACGGTCGGCGGCTCGGTCGCGCCCGCGGCGGTGATCCCGCGCAGCGGCGCCTGCAGGTTGCGCTCGACGTCGTAGGAGAGGGCCTTCAGCGGGGAGACGTAGACGATGCGCGTGTGGGCGTCGCCCTCGGGGGTGGGGTCGCGGGCGATCCGGTCCAGCCCCCACAGGAACGCGGCGAGCGTCTTGCCCGAGCCCGTCGGCGCGCTGAGCAGCACGTGGCCGCCCGCGGCGATGGCCGGCCACGCCTGCTCCTGGGCGGGGGTCGGCGCGGCGAACGACCGCGTGAACCAGTCGCGGGTGGCGGGGGAGAAGGCGGAGAGCGCGGCGCCGGGCACCCATCCAGGCTACCCAGCGGCCCGTCTCGCCCCCGAGGGTCAGGAAATGCCGCGCACGGCGGCATCATGTGACCCTCGCGGTGAGGAGCGGTGAGATCGGGCCTCTATCGTCCCCGGCGTGCCCACGCCCAACGCCTTCTCCGACGTGCGGCTGGACCGCGCGGCCCACCGCCGCACCGACGAGGCGTGGTTGACGGCCGCGCTCGCGGACCCCGGGACGCAGGCGATCGTCGCCACCGCCGACCACGTCGCGGTGCGGGGTGGGCGGGGCGATCTCACCGCCCTGCGCCTGCCGTTGGCGGGGCTGGCCGGACTGCCGGGCCACGCCGAGCCGATCCTGCTCGGGGTGCAGGACGGCGTCCCGCTGTTCGGCGTCGACGGCGAGGGCGACGACCTGGCCGGGCTGCTGGAGGGGCACGGCGAGCTTGTCGGCCTGCGCGACGCGTCGCTGCGCCTGCGCCGCCAGGACGCCGGCGTCCTGGCCTACGCGCAGGCCATCCTCAGCTGGCAGCGCCGCCACCGCTTCTGCGGCCTGTGCGGCACCCGCACGGCGTCGATCGAGGCGGGCCACGCGCGGCGCTGCCCGAACGACGGGACGACCAACTACCCGCGTACGGACCCCGTGATCATCGTCGTGGTCGTCGATCCCCAGGGCGACCGGGTCCTGCTCGGTCGCCAGGCCGTCTGGCCCAAGGGTCGGTACTCGGCGCTCGCGGGGTTCGTGGAACCGGCCGAGTCGCTGGAGGACGCCGTGGCCCGCGAGGTGCTGGAGGAGTCGGGCGTCACGGTGGGCGACGTGCGGTACGCCTCGTCGCAGCCGTGGCCCTTCCCCGGCTCGCTCATGCTCGGCTTCCACGCCACGTGGACGGGCGGCGACCCGCGCCCCGTCGACGGCGAGCTGCAGGATGCGCGCTGGTTCGGCCGCGCCGAGGTCGCCGAGGCGGCGCGCGAGGACGCCGCGTGGGATCGCGAGGACGGCACGCGGCTGCTGCTGCCGCCCACCGTGGCCATCGCCCGGACCCTGATCGACGGCTGGCTGGACACACCGTAAGTGCAGAATCGCACTTGCTTTTGCCGTTCGGGGGGAGTCATGATCGACCTCTCGCGCTTCCGGCCGACCGCGTTGGACCCGGGCCCCGGAAGCCCACCGACCGCAGGACGCAGTGCACGGGGGCGGGCCACGGAGCCCGCCCCCGCGTCGTCCGGAGCCGGGTGCGCCGGTTGTCACACTGTGTGGACATGATGGCGATGGCCTCCGTCCCGGCTCCCCCCTCGGCCGCGCTCGGCGTCGAGCTGCGCGGCCTCGTCAAGACGTTCCCCTCTCCCGCCGGCCCCGTCCGCGCGGTGCGGGGCATCGACGTGGCGATCGCCCCGGGGGAGACGGTCGCGCTGCTCGGCCCCAACGGCGCCGGCAAGTCGACCACGATCGACATGATCCTCGGGCTCGCGGTGCCCGACGGCGGCACGGTGGCGGTGTTCGGCGTCCCGCCCACCGTCGCGGTGGACCGGGGCCTGATCGGGGCGATGCTCCAGACCGGCGACCTCATCCCCCACCTGTCGGTGCGCGAGCTGGTGACGATGATGGCCTCCCTCTACCCGCGCCCGATGGGGATCGACGAGGCGCTGGAGCTGACCGGCACCGCCGGGATCGCCGGGCAGCGCACCAACCGCCTCTCGGGCGGGCAGACCCAGCGGGTGCGCGCCGCGCTCGCCCTGGTCAGCGACCCCGACCTCCTGATCCTCGACGAGCCGACGGTGGCGATGGACGTGGAGGGCCGCCACGACTTCTGGACCACGATGCGCGCGTTCGCGGCCCGGGGCAAGACGATCCTCTTCGCCACCCACTACCTCGAGGAGGCCGACGCCTACGCCGACCGCGCGGTGCTGATGGCCCACGGCCGCGTCGTCGCCGACGGGCCCACCACGGAGCTCAAGGCGATGGTCGCCGGGCGCACGATCCGCGCGACGCTGCCCGGCGCGGACCTCGACGCGCTGCGGGCGCTGCCGGGGGTGGTCGGGGTCGAGCCCCGGGGCGACGCGGTCGTCCTGGCCTGCGCGGACTCCGACGCGGCGATCCGCGCGCTGCTCCAGGCCCATCCCGCGGCGCGGGACATCGAGATCGGCGGGGCCGGCCTGGAGGCGGCGTTCCTGCAGCTGACGGGCGGCGAGGACGAGGAGGCGCCGTGAGCTCGTCGACCTACACGCGCTACGAGCTGCTGCGCACGTTCCGCAACACGCGCTTCTTCCTCTTCTCGCTCGGCTTCCCGCTCGTCCTCTACTTCGTGATCGCCGGGCCCAACCGGGGCGATCGGGACTTCGGCGGCACCGGCATCCCCGCGCCCCTCTACTACATGGTCGGCCTGGCCTCGTTCGGCGCGATGATGGCCGCGATCAGCAGCGGCGCGCGCATCGCGAGCGAACGGGCGGTGGGCTGGAACCGGCAGCTGCGGATCACGCCGCTGCCGGCCTGGGCGTACCTGCGCACCAAGGTCCTCACCGCCTACGCGCTGGCCCTGACGAGCATCCTGCTGCTGTACGCCGCGGGGATCGCGCTCGGCGTCAGCATCCCCCTGGGCGAGTGGGTGGAGATGACGGCGCTGATGCTGGTGGGGCTGATCCCGTTCGCGGCGCTGGGGATCCTCATCGGCCACCTGCTCACCCCGGACGCGATCGGGCCGGTGCTGGGCGGCACGGTCTCCCTGCTGGCGCTGCTCGGCGGCACCTGGTTCCCCATCACCAGCGGCGCGCTGCACGCGATCGCGCAGGGGCTGCCGTCGTACTGGCTCGTGCAGGCCAGCCGCGTCGGCGTCGGCGGGCACGGGTGGGGCGCGACCGGCTGGCTGGTGATCGCCGCGTGGTCGGTCCTGCTCTGCGGGCTCGCCGGCTGGGCCTACCGCCGGGACACCAAGCGCGTCTGACCCCGCCGAGCCCCACCTGGGACCCGCTCAGCGGGACCGAGGTGGGGCTCGACGTGCGGGGGCGGCGGGTGGGGCGTCAGCCGCCGAAGGCCAAGCGCTTGGCGTGCTCGAAGACCGCGTCGATCATCGGCTCGGTGAGCTTGCCGGTGAACGTGTTCTGCTGGCTGGGGTGGAAGCAGCCCAGCAGCGCGGGGCCGCCGAGCTCACCGGGCTCCCACAGCACGTCGTGGCCGAAGCGCGGCTTGGGGCGCGGGGCGGGCAGGTCCATCGCCCGGCGCAGGCGCAGCGCGGCGTCCCACGCGAACCCGCCCAGGCAGACCACGACGCGCGTGGGGGCGAGCAGGCCCAGCTCGGCGACGGACCACGGCAGGCACGTGTCCCGCTCGGCCGGCGTGGGCTGGTTGGCCGGGGGCGCGCAGCGGACGGCGGCGGTGATCCACGCGTCGGTCAGCTCCAGGTGGTCGTCGCGGGCGACCGAGGTGGGCTGGTTGGCCAGTCCTGTCCGCCACATGGAGGCGAAGAGGAAGTCGCCCGAGCGGTCGCCGGTGAAGATGCGCCCGGTCCGGTTGGCGCCGTGGGCGGCGGGCGCGAGGCCGAGGACGACGATCGGCGCGGCCGGGTCGCCGAAGCCTCCGACCGGGCGGCCCCAGTACTCCTGGTCCGCGAACGCGCGGCGCTTCTCGCGCGCCACCTGCTCCCGCCACTCCACCAGGCGCGGGCACGCCCGGCAGCCCTCGATCTCCTCGCGCAGCGCCGTCAGCTCCGGCGGCATCGACGCCGGCGGGTGCGACGTCCCGCTCACGGGCGGGGGACGGAGAGCGCGCCGATGACCGTCCGCTCGATCACCGGCACGAGGTCCTGCGGGTGCGCGGGCCGGCCGGTGCGCAGCTGGCGGGAGACGAGCTCGAAGATCGCCCCGATCACCGCGAAGGCGTCGTCCCGGGAGACGAACGTCGGCGTCTGGTACCGGGCCGCGTTGCGCGCGTTGTCGTCGTAGAGCCAGTCGGCGTAGGCCTGCAGCACCGCGTCGCGCTGCTCGACCGTCCGCGGGCCGGCGCCGACCGTCTCGACGATCACCGTCTGGGCCAGGGCCGGGTTGTTCGTCAGGGCCGCGACGAAGGCGGACACGCCGGCGTGGAGCCGGGCCGGCGCGTCGGGGTAGTCGCGGCCGGAGATGGAGCGCACCTCGCGCGCGATGCCGGTGGCGGCCTCGTCGAACAGCGCGAGGATGCACTCCTCCTTGTTGGCGAAGTGCTCGTAGAACGTGGCCTTGGACATCCCGGCCTCGCGGCTGATCGCCTCGGCGCTGGCCTCGGCGTAGCCGGCGCGGGCGAAGACGACGGCGGCGGCCTCGAACAGCCGTCCGCGCTGGCGGCGCAGCCGGACCTCCAGCGGAGGCGCGTGGCGGCCGCGCGGAACGGGCGGGGTGGCGGGGGCGTCGGGCACGGGTCGGATTCTACGAGCGACGGCTACGATGGCGCACATGTCCCGTCTGCGCACCGTGATCGCGCCCGCCCTCCTTGCCGGCGCCCTCGCCGTGACGGCCGCCGGCTGCGCGGGGCAGGGGTCGTCCAAGTCCTCGGCCGACGAGTACACCGGCGCTAAGAAGGACGTGGCGCAGGTCGTGGACGACCTCCAGGACGCCGCGGGCGGCGCCGACGGCAAGAAGGTCTGCAACGACCTGCTCGCCCCGGCCCTGGTGCAGAAGGTCGCCGTCGACGGCAAGACGTGCAAGAAGGCGATGGAGGACCTCCTCCAGGACGTCGACACCAGCGGGATGGAGGTGAAGTCGGTGAACGTGACCGGCAGCACCGCGACGGCCGTGGTCGAGTCCGACGGAGGCAGCGGCGGCAAGGACCGCACGGACACCTTCACCTTCGCGAAGGATCCCGGCGCCAACGGCGCCTGGAAGATCTCAAGCTTCGGTTGAGGGTGAGGCTTCGGAACCCGGTTCCGAAGCCCCTGATCAGCCGGCCGTGGTGGTCGTCGACGCACCGGCCGGCGCGTTGGCGCACTCGGGAGCGGCGTAGCCCTTGGCGCAGGCGGTCTTGGCGCCCCAGGCCTTCTTCATCTGCGCCTGCAGCACGTTCTGGGCGTTCTGGGCCTGGAAGGAGACGTAGAGCTGCCGGGCCTTGTCCGCCACCTTCGCGAACGACGGGACCTTGGCCGGGCGCACGGAGCGGACGGCGACGACGTAGTAGAGGTCCCCGACCTTCACCGGGCCGACGACGGTCCCGCGACGCGCGGCCGACACGGCCTTCTGGACGGCGGGCGCGAGCTGCCCGTCGCCGTCCGTGAGCGTGATCCGGCCCTGGCGCACGGATGGCTGGCCGAGCCCGGCGATCACGTCGCGCGCGGCCTGCCCCTTCTTCAGCGCGGCCTTGGCCTGCTTGGCCTCGGCGGCGGAGGCGGTGGCGACCACGTCCACCTTCCGGCGCGCGGGCGTGCCGAACAGCTCGGGGTGCTCCTTCAGGAACCGCCGGGCCTGGGCGTCGGTCGGCGCCGTGCTCGTCGTGGCCTTCTGCACCAGCGCGGCGGTGAGCAGCTGGGTGGCGATGGCCGTCCGCACGTCCTCGAGCGTCTGCCCCGAGCGCTTCAGGCGCTGCGCGAAGCCCGGCTGCTTCCGGGCGGCGGCGAGCGTGCTCGCGATCGCGGCGGCGGGGGCCTTCACGCCCGCCTCGTCGGCCTGCTGGGCGACCCACGCCTGCTGGATCAGCGTGCTGAGGACCTGGGCGCGGGCCTGCCGCTCCTGCGCGGCGCAGTTCGCCTTGAGCATCTTGCGGGTCGGGGTCGACGACACGCCGGCGGCGCGCAGCTGCTTGCGCGACGCGGCGATGCAGCGCTCGTAGTCCGGCGGGTCCAGGACCACGGCGGCGCCGCTGGCGGGCGCGAGCGGGGAGATCCCGGTCAGGCGGGAGCGCAGGGCGCGGTCGAACTGCGCCTTGGTGATCGCCTGTCCGTCCGCCTGCACGACGACCGCGTCGCTGCCGCCGGTGCCGGAGGGGACGGGTGTGGTGCCGCCGTCGCCGTCGCCGCCGCTGCCGCAGCCGGCCGCGAAGAGCGCCGCGAGGAGCAGGACCAGAAGCGCGGCGGCGCGGGCTCGTCCGGTGCGGGGCAGGTGGCTCGCTGAACGCATGGGCAGGCAGTGTAGGGATCGGGGGGCACGATCGGTCCCGTTCAGCCGATGCGGTTCTTGGTGTTGTCACACAACACAAGAAGCGTTGTCATTCGGCACCAATATCTTTGTAACGAGACACCAAAATCCAGGAAACATGCGGGATCCCGTTGCCAGTTGCATTCCGCGGCGAATCGCGACTAGGGTAGCCCAACACTCGCTGTACCAGCCGAAAAAGGCGTGTCGTGCACAGTGGGTGTTTGTCTGTTACGGTTCGCAAGCATTCGATTCCGCTGTCGCGGAATATCCGGGCGGGGTGCAGGGGCGCCCCGGATACTTTTTTGGGGAGAGCGGTTTTCTATGCGTGGTGTTGAGCTTCAGCGTCTTCGGACGCGCACGATTGCGCGTTCCATGAGCGCAAAAGCCGTCCTGATCGCCGTCGTGGCCGGACTGGTCATGGCGCTCACGGCGCCCGCGGCAGCCCTCGCGGCGCCGCCGAGCCCGGTGGTCGCCGGCTCGCCGTTCCACGTCCGCGGCACCGCGCCCGTGACCGTCCTGGTCTCCGGTGGAGCCAGCGGCCTCGGGTACTCCGTCCAATCGGCGCCGGCCCACGGCACCCTCGGGACGCTCGCGCCGGCCGCGGCCGATCCCGACAACGCCGCCGAGGTCACCTACACGGCGGCCGCCGGCTTCACCGGCACCGACTCCTTCGTGGTCCGCGTGCTCAACGCCGGCGGGGATCCCGAGAACCCGGACGACTTCGCCGACGTCACCGCGACCGTGCAGGTCCGCGCCGACGCCGCGCCGACCGCCACGCTCACGAACGGCCCCCTGTACGTTCGCGCCGGCGACACCGTCACCGCCCACGTCACCTCCAGCGACTCCGGCTTCACCTTCTCCACGAGCGACGTCGCCGGCGGCGGCATCACCGACGCGACCGACATCGCCCCGACCCCGGACGGCGGCGTCGACGTCACCTTCCACGCCGGCGCCACGGCCGGCCCCGCGAGCTTCGTCGTCCACGTCGTCGACCCGGCCGGCCCGAGCGGCGAGGAGGGCACCGTGACCGTCCCGGTGCAGATCCGCGCCGCCGCGGCCCCGGTCGCCGAGGCCCCGGACTCGCCGTACGAGACGCGCGGCGAGGCCGCGGTGCCCGCCAAGATCGTCGTCGAGGACGCCGGCGACTACGTCTACAGCGCGCCCGCCGCCAGCCACGGCACCGTCACCGGCTTCGCGACGGACGAGAACGGCAAGGGCGCGACCGCGACCTTCGTCGCCGACGACGGCTTCGCCGGCGTCGCGTCGTTCACGATCCGGGTCACCGATCCGGTCAGCAGCCAGTTCACCGACGTCCCGGTCACCGCGATCGTCCACCCGCGCAGCGACGTCGTCGCCGGCCCGGGCGGCACCGAGGACACCAACAACGCCCTGAGCGTCACCGCGACCCCGACCTTCGTGTTCCGCGCGGCGACGGGCACGGGCGCCGGCTCGACCATCACCGACTCGCCCACGTTCAAGTGCGCGATCGACGGCGCCCCGCTCACCAACTGCAACACCGCGGATGTCGGCCACGGCACCGGGCACGCGCAGTACCACGTGGCGTCGCCCCTCTCGGACGGCCCGCACACGTTCACGGTCCGCGCGGCCACGGGCGGCGGCACGAACGTCGACCCGACCCCGACGACGATCTCCTTCGTCGTCGACACGACCTTCCCGGTGCTCACCATCGACAGCGGCCCGACGTCCGACGGCCCGTACGAGGAGGCCTTCGCCTTCACGACGGACCAGGACGCCAACGGGACGACGGTGACGGACTGCCGCCTGATCACGCCGAGCGACGCGGATCCGGCCTGGACGTCCTGCGACGGCGTGGCCGGCTATGGCGGCCTGTCCGACGGCGAGCACGAGTTCCAGGTCCGCGCGACCGACCCGGCCGGCAACGTCACCACGAAGACCCGCAGCTTCGCGCTGCAGGCCACGCCGGCGTTCACCGCCGAGGGCAGCGCCGCCCTGGAGGACTCCTTCGGCCCGGCCACGGACGCGCACGGCGATCTGACCTACTCGATCGTCAGCGGCCCGGACCACGGCACGCTCGCCCCGTCGGCGACGCTGCCGGCCTTCTCCTACTCCGCCGCGGACGGCTTCGCGGGCGTGGACACGATCCGCGTGCGGACGACGTTCGAGGACGGCGGCGACCAGGTGCGCGACGTGCCCGTCACGGTGCACCCGGTCTCGCACTTCGCGACCACGCCGCACGACCCGAACATGTCGGCCACCCCGACGTGGACGTTCGCCTCGGCGACGACCGGCGTCACCTGGGAGTGCCGCCTGGACTCGAGCGACCCGGGTGACTGGGGTGCCTGCGACACGGACCCGACCAACGGCACCTTCACGCCGAGCAGCGATCTGTCCGAGGGCGACCACACGCTCGACGTGCGTGCGACCGCGCATCCGGACAGCGGCGGCCTCACGCAGATCACGCACATCAGCGACACGGTCACGATCGACCTCACCGCCCCGGACGTGGCCTTCGACACCAAGCCCGGCACGCTCGACAAGCACGTCAAACCGGTGTTCACGGCGACCAGCACGGACGCGACGGCCACGTTCGAGCTCAGCGTCGACGCCGGCGACTGGCACGCCTGGACGAGCGGCGATCCGCTCGCCACCCTCACGGACGGCGACCACGCCATCTCGCTCCGCTCGGTCGATCCGGCCGGCAACCTCTCGCCCGTCGAGTCGTACACCTGGGAGATCGACTCCCAGAGCCCGATCGTCGCGCTCGGCGGCGCCCCCGTCGGCGTGAAGAACGGCCCGGGCCAGGGCGGCCTGACCAACTTCCACAAGCCGACCTGGTACTACACCGCGTCGGACACGGGCTTCGGCGCCACCCACGACGACCACCTCGACGTGTCGAGCATCCGCTGCACCGTGGACAGCCGTCCGACGGCGACCTGCCCGACCGCTCCCTGGATCCCGTCCGACAACCTGAACGACGGTCAGCACACGCTGCACATCATCGCCGCCGACACGGCGGGCAACGAGACGGACGCCGTCTCGACGTTCACGGTCGACACGGTGCCGCCCCCGGTGGTCATCACCGACATGCCGAACGGCAAGTCCGGCGCCTCGGCGACGTTCGCCTTCCAGTCCGATCAGGACAACCCGGACGCCACGTTCGAGTGCAGCGTCGCCAGCACGGGCGGGGGCGGGGTGTCGTGGTCGGCCTGCACCTCCCCGAAGACGCTGACGGGGCTGTCGAGCGGTCAGCGGACGTTCAAGGTCCGCGCCATCGACCCGGCCGGCAACCAGAGCACGACGCCCTCCACCTACACGTGGATGGTCAAGTCCGAGATCCCGGCCACGACGTTCGACCGCAAGCCGGCCGAGCAGACGACGGGCAACGACAACGTGTTCACGTTCCACTCCGACCAGGACCCGCTCGTCACGTTCCTGTGCAAGTTCGACACCGGTGACTTCACCGCGTGCCAGAGCGGCTACTCGCCCGAGGCCGCGGTCGGGGTCCACACCCTGACGGTGCAGGGCCTCAACGACGTCGGGGCCCGCGAGACCGGCGGCGCCGTCTACACGTGGACCGTGACGACGCCCGTCACGGTGCCGATGCAGACGACGACGATCACGGACACGATCACGAACACCGTCACCACGCCGGGGAAGACGATCACCACCCCGGCCCCGCCGGCCGAGACCACGACCGTGCCGTCGCCCCCCGTCACCACGAAGGTGTGCGACGTGATCCCGGCCAGCGCGGTCAAGTCCGGCGCGGTGACCGTGGTCAAGGGCCTCGGCCTTGCCGTCGGCGTGTCCCGCAACCTCGCCCGGCTCGGCGTCGACTCGATCAACGCCAGCGTCGCACTCACCGGCAAGGGCAGCAGCTCGGCGCGCGCCAAGCTCCTGGCCAAGCAGGTCAGCTCGGTCCAGCTCCTGCAGGGCTCCAAGGTCGTGGCCACGCTCAAGGCGAGCGGCTGGAAGGCCACCCTCAAGCCCACCCAGGCGGGCAAGGTGAAGCTGACGGTGAAGGTCAACCGCAAGAAGGCCAAGGCGCTGAAGACCAGCGTCACCGTCAACGTCCTCCCGGCCTGCGCGTAGGCCGGACGGAGAGCACGGAGAGATCCAAGCCATGACCAAGATGACCCATACCCCGACGACCGCCCGCGACTCCGGTCGCACCCGGCGCCTGCTTCTCGCCCTGATGGTCGCCGGGGTGGCGCTGCTCATGGTGCCGAGCGTCGCGTCCGCGACACGGCAGCTGCAGTTCGGCGACGGCACCACGGGCTCGAAGGCCCTCACGGTGTCCTCGATCGCCGTCGGCGGCAACTCCACCGTGTTCGTCGAGGTCCAGTGCCGGGTCACCGGCACGGACAGCGGCAGCTGTCAGACGACCCGGGCGTTCCCGACCAACCCGAGCGGCGTGTTCTCCGACAACACGTCGCCGACGTCCCCGCCGAGCGGGGTCTGCGGCGGAAGCACGGGCAGCGCGACCAGCGTCTTCGGCTCGGGTGGCACCAGCTCCAAGTGCACCGTGGCGGTCAAGTTCACCCCGACGGCGGCCACGGGCTACACGGGCGTGGCGACGATCGGCACGAGCCAGGGCACGCTCACGCTGAACCTCACCGCCACGGGGTTGGACGGGAGCCCGAACCTGGCGGTCAGCCCGACGACCAAGGACTTCGGCTCGATCGCGGTCGGCGAGACCCCCACGCAGACGTTCACGGTCACCAACACCAACACCAACGCCGGCGCCGCCGCGGCGCAGAACCTCACCGCGACGGTCACCGGCGACAGCCACCTCACGCGCACGGGCGGCACCTGCGGCACGACGCTCGCCGCCAACAACGGCACCTGCACGGTGATCGTCCAGTACGCGCCGACGGACGGCTCGGCGAGCAACGCCACGCTGACCATCGGCGCCACCGGCGCCACGACGCGCACGATCCCGCTCACCGGCGTCGGCGTCCCGCCGCACTGGGAGGGCCAGATCCGTGACACGGCCGGCAGCGCCGCTCTCACGACCTACGACTTCGGCCCGATCGCCCCGACGAACACGTCGACGTACGCGTTCAAGCTCCACAACACCGGCAACGTCCCGCTCGGCGGCACGAGCAACATCTCGCTCTCGGGCGACACCGACCAGTACGCGCTCAGCCCGGCGGGCACCTGCCCCGCCACCCTCGCCGTGGGCGCCAACTGCACGATCTACGTGACCTTCGCGCCGACGGTGACCAGCGGCACCAAGACGGCGACGCTGAGCGTCGCGACCGGCACCGACGCGGGCACGCTCACCGTCGCGCTGTCCGGCGCCGGCACCCCGCAGGCGCCCGCCGCCGTGATCCAGGACGCCGCCGGCGCGACCGCCCGCCCGGTCCAGGACTTCGGCACCGTGCAGGCGCCGAACACGAGCAGCTACGGCTTCAAGCTCCGCAACACGGGCAACATCCCGATCCTCAACCCGACGGCCTCGATCTCCGGCGCCGACGCCGCCTCGTTCGGCCAGACGAACAACTGCCCGGCGTCGCTCGCCGTCGGCGCCACGTGCACGATCACCGTCACGACGACGCTCAGCAAGTTCGACGCGACGACCGCGCTCCTCAACGTCACCACGCCGACCGCCACGGTCGCCTCCACGACGCTGCTCCTCAACCTCCAGGGTGCCTCGTCGGCCAACGACGCCGACACCGACGCCGGCAGCAAGCGCTGGCTCGACACGCCGACCATCGGCGACGCGTCGACCACCGGCATCCCGGCCGCGACGGCGAACAACGAGGTCCGCGTCTCGCTCGACATCCCGCACAGCACGAGCTACCGGCCCTCCAACCTCCAGGTCTCGAGCAGCAACGGCGCGACCGCCCCCGCGCAGGGAGACTCGTCCTGGCAGGACGTCTCCAGCGCCGAGCTCCGCCAGCTGCCCGGCAGCGGCAACCGCACGCAGATCAACGCCGCTTTCTCCGCCGCGATGTTCGGCTGGTCCGGCAACACGAGCCCCGGCGTCGGGCACACCGACACGCGAGCGGTGGCCGCCCTCGCGGGCGCCGGCTCGGTCCGGCTGCCCCAGGGCTACTGCGACAGCTTCGGCACCGGGACGTCGACCAGCGGCAAGATGTGGTTCCGCGTCCGCGACAGCGAGTACTCCTACTCGCTGCCCTTCTCGACGACGGTGAAGGCGACGCGCTCGACGTGGGAGCGCTCGAACCCGAGCGACTTCATGCTCGACACCACCAACGTCAGCTCCCTGGGCCTCGCCTGGTTCACGGGCGACTGCGTCACCGCGCCGCCGGCGGTCACCAACCGCGCCATCACCCAGGCGGGCTCCACCTCGTACCCCTTCGCCGCCGGTGAGCAGGACGTCAAGACGACCGCCGGCACCCCGGTGACGTTCACGTTCAGCGGCCACGGCGGCACGTACCAGTCCACGCAGAACCACGGCTTCCAGATCCTGTGCCTCTGCACGATCTCCGGTCAGGGCACCAGCGCCGGCACCTTCACCGGCATCCAGTGGCGGGCCCGCAACACGGTCACCGGCCAGGTGATCAACGGCGGCACCAGCACCTTCAGCAACACCGCCGACGGCGCGCAGCAGTCGATCACCACCTCGTTCCCGAGCCGTGGCCGGTGGGTCGTCGAAGGCGTCCCGCAGGGCAGCAACAGCACGACCGCGGCCGGCTTCTACGACTACATCGGCTCCGTCCAGGTCAACGCGGCGAACGCCCCGACGCTGTCGCTCACCGGCGTCACCGGCGGCGACCGCCTGCTCAGCAACCACACCTACACGCTCACCGCGAACTCGTCCGACGTCGATCCGCTCGGCTCCTACGACCCGTTCGGCGGCCTCGTGTCGACGATCGAGTGGGACCTGGACAACGACCACACCAACGGTCCCGGCAACGACGGCTACGAGACGCGCACGCAGGCCAGCCCGTACACCGGCCTCACCACGGCGCAGCTGAAGAAGGCCTTCGACACGACGGCCAAGACGCCCGGCCCGTACGAGATCTGCGCCCGCGTCACCGACAACGGCGCCTACAACGGCCTCGACGCGTCCGCGCACACCACCGAGGCGTGCGTCGACGTGGCGATCAACGCGCCGCCGGAGGCGGACGACAAGACGGTCGACATCGAGGCGGACGACGCCCAGCCGTCGAACATCGCGCTCACCGCGACCGACGACGACGACGACCCGTGGAACGTCACGGTCGCCAACCAGACCGGCACCGGCTCGGTGACGGACGGCGCCGGCGACTCGGCCGACTACACGTGGCCGACCACGTTCGCGGGCACCGACCACTTCACGTTCGTGGCCCACGACGACCACGACGGCACCGGCACGGGCGACCTCACGGTCAACGTCCACCCGGCCACGACGCTCGACGCCAGCGGCGCGCCGCACGGCACCGGCCCGACCAACGCGACCCAGACCCGCGGTGCGACGTTCACGTTCACCTCGGCGCAGACGAGCGTCAACGCCTTCGAGTGCCAGCTGTCCACCGATCCGGACGGCGGCACCGACTTCGAGGTCGTCGAGGGCGAGGAGTGGGCTCCCTGCTCGACCGGCACGAAGGCCTACACCGGCCTGGACGACGGCACGTACAAGGCGGAGGTGCGGGCGGTCACGGCCGGCGGCCTCAAGGACCTCTCCCCGGCCGCGTACGTCTGGCGGGTCGACACGACCAAGCCGGAGGTCGTCTTCCACGGCACCGAGAACGCGGGCCCGGGCGGCGTCCTGTTCACCAACGACACGACCCCGTCGTACACGCTGACCGCGACGGACCACTCGCCGCAGGACGGCGAGACGTACGAGTGCCGCTTCCCGGCGGGCGAGGGCCCGTGGGTCCCCTGTGGCGACCCGGTCGGCACCTCCGGGAGCTCCCCGGTCGACCTCGTCGGTCCGCTGTTCGGGATCACCGACCCGCTCGAGGAGGGCCAGTACCAGCTCGAGGCGCGGGCCACCGACGAGGCCGGCAACCTGGGCGACGCGTTCACCCGGAGCTTCACCGTCGACATCACCCCGCCGGTCACCTCGATCGTGAGCGGTCCCGAGGGGCTCGTGAACACGCGGGACGTCACCTACGCGGTGATCTCCAACGAGGCCGGTTCGAGCTTCGTGTGCCAGCTCGGCGAGCGGGCCACGGAGCCCGACAGCGACCCGAGCAGCTGGGTCCCGTGCCCGGGCGCGAACGGCGCGCCGGCGTACACCGGCCTGGCCGACGGGCTCTACACCTTCTTCGTGAAGGCGGTCGATCCCGCGGGCAACGTCGCGGTGGACGATCCGATCGAGTCGACCGACTTCGAGGTCGACGCGACGGCGCCGGAGACGATCGAGGGCGAGCTGCGTGACGGCGACGGCACGCTGCTGACCGGCCCCGAGCCGAGCACCCAGACGCGCAAGGCGACGATCACGTTCGACGGCACCGACAACCGGCTGCTCCACGGCTACGAGTGCCGCCTGGACTCGTCGGCCAGCGACGCCTGGCAGACCTGCCAGTCGCCGGAGAGCTACGGCGGCCTCGCCGACGGGCACCACAAGATCGAGGTGCAGGCGGTCGACGACGCGCAGAACCGCGACGCCTCCCCCGTCGTCTACGAGTGGTACGTCGACCGCACGCCGCCGGCCACCACGTTCGACGACCACCCGGGCGCGTACGACAACGACGCCACCCCGACGGTGACCTGGCACGCGACCGACAACGTCAGCACGTCCGGCTTCACGTTCCAGTGCAACGTGGACGAGTCCGCCTGGGCGACGTGCGACACGCCGTTCGACGTCGCCGCGGCCGCCGGCCACGACCTGGCCGACGGCCCGCACACCCTCGCGGTCCGCGCGACCGATCCGGCGGGGAACGTGGAGGCCACGGCCGCCACCCTGTCCTGGGTCGTGGACACGGTCGCCCCGGCGATCGAGCTCACCGCCCACCCGACCGGGCCCATCGCCCCGGCCGGTCCGGCCGACTTCGGGTTCCGCGCCCTCGACGGCACGCCGCCCGCGGCCGCCCCCGAGCTGACGACGGAGTGCGCGGTCGACGAGGACCTGTCCACGGATCCGACGGGCTGGACCTGGACGACCTGCACGAGCCCGCACACGATCCCGGCGCCCAGCGACGGGCACCACACGTTCGCCGTGCACTCGCTCGACATCGCCGGGAACGCCAGCGCGCCCCAGACGTACGAGTGGGACGTCGACGCGACGCCGCCTCCGGCGCCGCGCATCGACAGCAGCACGCCGCGTGAGGGCGCGCTGACGGCCGCCACCGACGCGACGGTCGCGTTCTCCCTGGAGGACGAGAACCACATCACCTACCAGTGCCGTCTCGACGGCGCTCCGTGGCAGGACTGCCCCGAGATCGACGACGCCGGGGGCAGCGCGAGCCAGAGCCCCTACACCGTCACCGGCCTCGACGACGGCGCGCACCAGATCGACCTCCGCGCCATCGACGAGATCGGGAACGTCAGCCCCGTCTCCAGCCTGAGCTGGACGGTGGACCACAACCTCCCGTCGACGCACATCGACGCGGGCCCGTCGGGCACCGTGCGCTCCGCGCAGGCGACGTTCAGCTTCTCCAGCAACACCGTCGACAACACGTTCGAGTGCCGCGTCGACGGTGCCGCCTGGGAGGCGTGCGCCACGCCGCTGTCGCTCACCGGCCTGACCGAGGGCGCCCACTCGCTGAGCGTCCGCGCGGTCAAGGGCGGCGTCGCCCCCGTGGGCCTGCGGGATCCGTCGCCGCAGACGCGGTCCTGGACGGTCGACACCACCGCGCCGTCGCTGACGGTGGGCGACAAGCCGGCCGAGTCGAGCACCGAGAAGAAGGCCAAGTTCTCCTTCTCCTCCGACGACCAGACCGCGACGTTCCAGTGCGCGCTCGACGCCGGGGACTTCGACACCTGCGCCAGCCCGCTGGAGCGGACGGTCGCGCCCGGCAGCCACGCGCTGAAGATCCGCGCGGTCGACGCCGCGGGCAACGCCTCGGCGACCGAAACGGTCAGCTGGGTCGTCACCGAGGAGGTGCCGCCGGAGAGCGGCCGCTGGCTGGCGACGCTGACCGACGGCACCCTGGCCTTCCAGGGCCTCGGCGCCGTCCCGGTCCCGGCCGGCTCGCTGACGCTGAGCGGCGACCTGAGCAACGGCGCCTGGCACGTCGGTCGGGGCGGCGTGATCGTCAACCCGATCGTCCAGAACGTCGAGATCACGCCCGGCGCCACCGCCGCGCTGAAGATCACGCTCTCCGCGCTCCAGGACGGAGCGGGCACCCTGCCCGCCGACCTGAGCGACGGCGACGCGTCGTTCAACATCTCGCTGCAGGTGCAGGTCTCGGCCATGCTCGGCGCGCTGCCGATCATCACCGACGCGCAGAACTGCACCGTCGGGCCGCTCGAGCTGCACGGCGTCGGCACCTACACCAAGGCCACGCAGACGATCCACATCGAGGACAGCAACGTCCACGTGCCCGCCGCCGGCCTCGGCTGCGGGACGTACGGCGGCGTCGTCAACGGCCTGCTCCACCTGCCGGCGGACGGCAACGCCGCGAGCTTCGACTTCAAGCTCGAGAAGCAGGAGGGCGAGGAGCCGCCGAAGACGACGACCCAGGAGCAGCCGCCGCCGAACCCGCCGGTCACCA
>Ga0247757_10000730_pt1 | contig 25953 bp, 21 predicted proteins | sample UWRJL126311R4_FD_180929 | JGI IMG/M metagenome (GOLD analysis project Ga0247757, IMG submission 180929) | Plant litter microbial communities from Arlington Agricultural Research Station in Wisconsin, United States - UWRJ-L126-311R-4 | ecosystem: Environmental > Terrestrial > Plant litter >...
GAGGACGAGCGCTTCTACGAGAACTCCGGCGTCGACCTCAAGGCCATGGGCCGCGCGTTCTTCCAGGACGTGGTCGAGCAGCGCGCGGCGCAGGGCGGCTCGACGATCACGCAGCAGTTCGTCAAGAACGCGATGCAGGCGCAGTCCAAGCGCACGGTCTTCGAGAAGCTGCGCGAGGCCGCGCTGGCCTATCACCTGACGCGCAAGTGGTCCAAGGACAAGATCCTCGTCCAGTACCTCAACTCGATCTACTACGGCAACGGCGCCTACGGCATCGAGAGCGCGGCCCGGACGTACTTCGGCTGGGCGCACCCGGGCTGCGGCGAGACGCTCAAGGGCAAGCTCGTCCCGTGCGCCGAGGAGCTGCTTCCGGCCGAGGCCGCGATGCTCGCGGGCATCATCCAGAGCCCGAGCGGCAACGACCCGGTCGCTCACCCCAAGACCGCGCTGGCCCGGCGCAACGTCGTGCTGAAGAAGATGCTCCAGCAGCACCACCTGCGCCAGATGGACTACGACGAGGCGGTCCGCACGCCCGTGCCCACGCGGGATCAGGTGCGCCCGCCGTCGATCGTCTCCAAGACGCCCTACTTCGCCTCCTGGGTCCGGCAGCAGCTGGTCGACAAGTACGGCGCGCGCAAGGCGTTCGAGGGCGGCCTGAAGGTCCAGACGACGATCGACCTCGACCTGCAGAAGGCGGCCGAGCAGTCGATCAAGAACTACCTGGGCAACCCCGACGGGCCGACCTCCTCGATGGTCGTCATCGACAACAAGACCGGCGAGGTCCGCGCCATGGTCGGCGGTCAGGACTACCAGACCACCCCCTTCAACCTGGCCACGCAGGGCCGGCGCCAGCCGGGCTCGGCGATGAAGCCGTTCATCCTCGCCACGGCGCTGAACCAGGGGATCGGCGTGGACTCCACCTGGACCTCGGAGAAGAAGCTCTTCAAGATCCCGGACACCCACCCGGTCGAGTACTTCCCGGTCAAGAACGACATCGACTCCTACAACGGGCCGATGAGCCTCGGCTCGGCGATGACGTACTCCGACAACACGGTCTACTCCGAGGTCGGCATCCACGTCGGCACCAAGCAGGTCGCCAAGACCGCCTGGAAGATGGGCATCCGCAGCCCGATCTCGACCAACTACGCGATGACGCTCGGCGGCCTGAAGACGGGCGTCAGCCCGCTCGACATGGCCCACGCCTACGAGACCATCGCCACCGGCGGCGAGCGCATCAACGGCACGCTCGGCGCGCCCGACGGCGGCCCGGTGGGCATCCGGCGCGTCACGGTGGCCAAGACCAAGAAGACCGTCGACCGCAACAAGACGATCAGGAAGCGGGTGATCGACCCGGCCAACGCCGAGGCGATGAAGCAGGTCCTCGCCACCGTCGTCACGTCCGGCACGGCGCGCCGCGCCCAGCTGCCCAACGGCGAGCTGGCCGCCGGCAAGACCGGCACGACCTCGGGCTACGGCGACGCCTGGTTCGTCGGGTTCACCGAGAAGTACACGGTGGCCGTGTGGGTCGGCTACCCCGACACCGTCAAGTCGATGGACACGGACTTCGAGGGCGAGCCCGTCGAGGGCGGCACCTTCCCCGCGCTCATCTGGCACGACTTCCTGGTCGCGGCCGGCGTCATCGACGCCGACCGCGAGGCCCGCCGCGCCGAGAAGGAGGGCAAGCCCGCCCCCGACACCTCGACGGTCGAGGGCGACGCCTCCGACCCCGTGCCCCCGCCGGACACCGGCGGCGGCGGTGGCGAGAACACCACGGGCGGCACGACCGGCGGCGACACCGGCGGAACGACGAAGGGCGACACCGGCGGCACCACGGGCGGTGGCGGCGGCGGTGGGACCACCGGCGGCGGCGACACCGGCGGCGGTGGCGGAACCGGCGACACGGGCGGTGGCGGAACGGGCGACACCGGCGGTGGGGACACCGGCGGTGGCGGCGACACGGGCGGCGGTGGGGACACCGGCGGCGCCGACAACAGCGGCGGCGGGGACACCGGCGGCGCGGTCGCGCCCGGCTAGCGACCCTGGGCTCGCGGCCACGGCCGCGACACGTGCCGGTTCCCCACCACGGAGAACCGCCACGGCAGCTCGACCGCCTTGGTGATGCCGATGCGCTCGCCGGTCACGACCTCGGGCGCCTCCCATCCCGGCGGGCGCGGCCCGACGACGACCGGGCCCCGCAGCAGGTCGCTGCCGGTCAGGTCGACGTCGATCGCCAGCGCCTGGGCGAGCTTGCCCGGGCCGGAGCACAGGTCCTCGAGGCGCTCGCGCCCGCGGCGCTGCCGCATCACCTCGATGCCCTCGATCGGCAGCAGCGCGCGGATCAGCACCGCGGCGCCGATCCCCTCCGCCTCGGTCACCGCGTTGAACAGCGCGTGGATCCCGTACGAGCGGTAGACGTAGGCCCGGCCCGGCGGGCCGAACAGCGGCGCGGTGCGCTCCGTCAGCCCCACGAACGCGTGGCAGGCCGGCTCGTCCATGTGGTAGGCCTCGGTCTCCACGATCACGCCGGCCGTGGGGCCGTGCGTGAGCGTGCAGCCGACGAGGTCGTGCGCGACCTCGAGCGTCGGGCGATCGTAGAAGCCGGGCTCCACTACCCGTCGAGGCGGGTGCGGGCCAGCACGAGCTGCTCGCGCACGCGGGACGACGCGGTGCCGCCCTCGGACCGCTTGGACTCCAGCCACGAGCGCTGGGCCAGCACCTCGTAGACCTCGGCGTCGAGGTGCTCGGAGTGCGCGGCCAGCTCGTCCAGCGTGAAGTCCGACAGGTTGCGGTGCGACTCCACGGCGTCGCGCACCAGCCCGGCGACCACGCCATGGCACTGGCGGAACGGCACGCCGCGGCGCACGAGCAGGTCGGCGATGTCGGTGGCGGCGATCAGCTCGTCGGCCGCGGCGGCCGCGAGGCGGTCGGCGCGGAACTGCGCGCCCCGCAGCATGCCCGAGGCGGCGGCCAGGGTCAGCTCGATCGTGTCGACCGCGTCGAAGAGGTGCTCCTTGTCCTCCTGCATGTCCTTGTTGTAGGTCAGCGGGAGGGCGTGCATCACCCCGTGGAGCGCGGACAGGTGGCCGACGACGCGCGGCGCCTTGGCCCGGAGCAGCTCGGCCGCGTCGGGGTTCTTCTTCTGCGGCATGATCGAGCTGCCCGACGACCAGGCGTCCGGCAGCTCGACGAACCCGAACTCCTCGCTGGACCACAGGACCAGCTCGGCGCCCAGGCGGGAGAGGTGGGTCGCGCACGTCGCGGCGGCCGCCAGGTAGTCCAGGACGAAGTCGCGGTTGGAGACGGCGTCGATCGAGTTGGGCGCGACGCGGTCGAAGCCGAGGCGATCGGCGACGAAGCCGCGATCGGTGTCGAAATTGACCCCGGCCAGGGCGCCGGCGCCGAGCGGCAGCGCTTCGGCCTGCTCGGCGGCGAAGCGGAAGCGTGCGCGGTCCCGGTCGAGCATCCACACGTAGGCCAGCAGGTGGTGGCCGAGGTAGACGGGCTGGGCGCGCTGCAGGTGCGTGTAGCCCGGCATCGGCCAGTCGATGTGCTCCTCGGCGACGTCGATCAGCGTGGCCATCAGCGTCTCGATGGCGGCCACGGCCCGGCGGGCGTGGTCCCGCGTGAAGAGGGCGACGTCGGTCGCGACCTGGTCGTTACGGGAGCGGGCGGTGTGGAGCTTGCCCCCCACCGGGCCGACGAGCTCGGTGAGCCGCCGCTCGACCGCCATGTGGATGTCCTCGTCGTCGTCGCGGAACGGGAACGTGCCGGCGACCAGCTCCTGCTCGACGGCGTCGAGCCCGGCGTCGATCTCGTCCCGGTCCGTCTCCTCGATGATGCCCTGCTGGGCGAGCATCGCCGCGTGCGCGCGGGATTGCTCGATGTCGTACGGCCACAGGCGGCGGTCGAACGAGATCGACGCGTTCAACTGCTGGAAGACCGGATCCTGGGGCTCGGAGAAGCGGGACATGCCGCGCAGTCTATGGCGCGGCGGATCCGTTGGCCGGGCCGTCCAGCACGGCGCGCAGGGCCTGGGAGACCCGGCCGACCTGGCCCTCGGTCATCTCCGGGAAGAAGGGCAGCGCGATCGACCGCGCCGCGATGTCCTCGCATACGGGGAACTCGCCCTCGCGGTGCCCCCACGTCTCGCGGTAGAACGACATCAGGTGGATCGCCGGGAGGTAGGGCTTGCTCTGGATGCCCCGATCGGCCAGGGCCCGGATGACGTCGTCGCGGTCGCGGCCGTGCGGCACCTGGACGACGAACACGAACCAGCCGCGCCGATCCCCGCCCGTGTCCTCGCACGGCAGGCCGAGCCCCTCGATCCCGGCCAGCGCCTGGCGGTACCAGGCGGCCGCCCGGGCCCGGCCGGCGAGCATGCCGTCCAGCCGCTGGAGCTGGACGATGCCCACCGCCGAGGCGATGTCGCTGAGGCGGTAGTTGAAGCCGAGCCGATCGTGGTCAAGCCAGCCCATGTCGGGCGCGCGGCCCTGGTTGCGCTCGCTGTCGATGCGCGCCTTCACCGCCGCGTCCCCGGTGGTGACCATGCCGCCCTCGCCGGTGGTGATCTGCTTGTTGGCGTAGAAGCCGAACACCGACGGGTGACCGCGGCCGCCGACGCGCTTGCCGTCCGCGTGGACCGCGCCGAGGGCCTCGCAGGCGTCCTCGACGATGGGCAGGCCCAGGCGCTCGAAGGCGGGCAGGTCGGCCGGGTAGCCGAAGATGTGGACGGGCAGGATCGCGGCCGTCCGGTCGGTGACCGCCGCCGCCGCCGCGGCGGGATCGAGGTTGAGCGTCACCGGGTCGATGTCGGCGAAGACCGGCGTGGCCCGCTCGTAGGCGATCGTGTTGGCGCTGGCCACGAACGAGAACGGGGACGTGACGACCTCGTCGCCGTCGGTGACGCCGACCGCGCGCAGCGCGAGGTGCAGGCCGGCCGTGCCGCTCGACACGGCGCTGGCGTGCGGGGCCCGCACGGCCTCGGCGAACGCCGCCTCGAAGGCGGGCACGCGCGGTCCCAGCGACAGGTGCCGGGACCGCAGGACCTCGATGACCGCGGCCTCCTCCTCCGGCCCGATCACGGGCCGGGCGACGGGGATCGGTTCGGTGCTCGTGTCGTCGCTCAAGACGAGGCCGTCCGCTCCGCCGCGCCCGGGGCCACGCGCCCCGGCTGCTCGGCCCGCTCCAGCGAGTCGACCAGCGCCTGCCACGAGGCGGCGATGACGTTCTCCCCCACGCCGATCGTGCCCCACGTCTCGGTGCCGTCGGACGCGTCGATCAGCACGCGCGTGGTGGCCTGCGTGCCGCTGGAGGCGTCGAGGATCCGCACCTTGTAGTTGACGAGCTCGATGTCCCGCAGGTGCGGGTGGATCTCCACGATCGCCGACCGCAGCGCGTTGTCCAGCGCGTTGACCGGGCCGTTGCCCTCGGCGGTGCGCACGAAGCGCTCGCCGTCGATCCAGATCTTGATCGTGGCCTCCGTCTCGACGGCCCCGTCGGCGCGCTGCTCGACGATGACCCGCCAGGACTCCAGCGTGAACAGCGGCGCGTACGCCCCCGCCTCGCGGCGCATCAGCAGCTCCAGCGAGCCGTCGGCCGCCTCGAAGTGGTAGCCGAGGTGCTCGAGCTGCTTGACCCGCTCGATGACCTTGCGGGCCACGTCGTCGTCGATGTCGATCCCCGCCCCCGCCGCCTTGTCGAGCACCGCGTGGCGCCCCGCCAGCTCGGAGACGAGCACGTCGCTGACGTTGCCCACCACCTCGGGCCGGACGTGCTCGAACGTCGAGGCGTCCGCCCGCATGCCGGCCGCGTGCAGCCCGCCCTTGTGGGTGAACGCGAGCTTGCCGACGTACGGCTGCTGCGGGTTGGACGAGCGGTTGAGCAGCTCGTCCAGGAAGTGCGCGGTCGGCGTGAGCTGCGCGAGCTGCGCTTCGGTCACCACCGGGCGCCCCAGCTTGAGCTGGAGGTTGGGGATGATCGACATCAGGTTCGCGTTGCCGGTCCGCTCGCCCACGCCGTTGAGCGTGCCCTGGACCTGGGTGGCCCCGGCCAGCACGCCGGCCAGCGTGTTGGCCACGCCGCAGCCCGCATCGTCGTGGTAGTGGGTGCCGACCCGGACGGTGGGGTCCAGCGCCGCCAGGTACTCGACGACGTCCTCGACCGCCTCGGTGATCTCGTGCGGCAGCGACGAGCCGTTCGTGTCGCAGGGCACGATCGTGCGGGCGCCGGCCTCGACCGCCGCGCGCAGGCACTCCAGCGAGTAGTCGCGGTCATCGCGGTAGGCGTCGAAGAAGTGCTCGGCGTCGTAGACGACCTCCTTGCCCTCCTCGACCAGGAAGGCGACCGAGTCGCGGATGATCGCGAGGTTCTCCGCACGGGAGACGCGCAGCACCTTCTCCAGGTGCAGCGACCACGTCTTCCCCACGATGGTGCAGACGGGCGCGAAGCAGTCGGCCAGCGTCCGCAGGCCGGGATCCTCGTCCGCTCGCAGGTCGCGCCGGCGGGTCATCCCGAACGCGACGATCCGCGCATGGCGGAACGTCTCCCCCTCGAGCAGGGCGAAGACCTCCTCCTCCTTGGGGTTGGAGGCGGGGAAGCCGGCCTCGATGAGGTCGACCCCGAGGTCGTCGAGCGCGTGGGCCACGCGCACCTTCTCGGCGGCGGTGAGGGACATGCCCTCGCCCTGCATGCCGTCCCGGAGGGTGGCGTCGTAGAGCTGGAGTTCTGCGGTCATGGCGGGTCCTTTGGCGTACGAGTGGAGACGAAGACGTGGGGCAGCGACTCACGCGCTAGCGCGAGAGCCGCCCACGAATTCGGATGTCCACCGTGCGAAGCATCAAAGACCTCAGGGGACCGATGTTACGGCATCCCCTCCTCCGGTCTAGGCGACCGATTCCACCGGCACCGGGTCCAGCCACTCGCGGTAGCGCTCGTCGCGCCCGTGCAGGACGTCCTCGAACTTGCCCTGGACCGCGCGCGTGACCTCGCCCGGCTGGCCCGTCCCGACCTTGTGGTCGTCGACCTCGCGGACCGGGACCAGCTCGGCCGCCGTACCGGTGAGGAAGATCTCGTCGGCCAGGTACAGCTCGGCCCGCGAGATGTGGCGCTCGACCACGTCGACCCCCAGGTCGCCGGCGAGCTGGACCGCCGTCTTGCGGCTGATGCCGTCGAGGATGGACGACGTGCTCGGCGGCGTGTAGATCGTGCCGTCGCGGACGACGAAGATGTTCTCCCCCGTCCCCTCGCAGACGTGGCCGTGCTCGTCGAGGAGGATGCCCTCCTCGTAGCCCGCCTTGTGCGACTCGATCTTCGCCAGCACCGAGTTGAGGTACTGGCCCGACGCCTTGGCCGCGGGGATCAGCGACTGCGGGCTCAGCCGGCGCCAGGACGACACCTTCGCGCGCACACCGTTGGTCTTGCCCTCCTCACCGAGGTAGGCCCCCCACTCCCAGACGGCGATCGACACGTCGACCGGGGCGTCCAGCGGGAACAGGCCCATCGTGCCGTAGCCGCGGTAGACCAGCGGCCGGATGTAGCACGACCGCATGTTGTTGCGGGCGATCAGGTCGAGCGTGGCCTGCCGGATCTGCTCCTGCGTGAACGGGAGATCCATGTAGTAGAGGCTCGCCGACTTGAACAGCCGGTCGACGTGCTCCTGGTGGCGGAAGACGGCGGGGCCGATCTCGGTGTCGTAGCACCGGACGCCCTCGAAGACCCCGGTGCCGTAGTGCAGCCCGTGCGTCAGCACGTGGACCTTGGCGTCTTCCCACGCGACGAAGTCGCCGTTCATCCAGATGAGGTCCGCTTGGTTCACGTGCTGCTCCCGATCAGAGGTTGGACAGGACGGCCTCGGTGGCCTCGGCCGTGTTGGCCGACCCTCCGAGATCCGGGGTGCGCAGACCGCCCGCCAGGGCACGGTCCACGGCCGATTCTAGGGCGACGGCCTCGCTTTCCCAACCCAGGCCGTGGCGGAGCATCAGCGCGGCGGACAGGAACATGGCCAGCGGGTTGGCGATGCCCTGGCCGGCGATGTCGGGCGCCGAGCCGTGCACGGGCTCGAACAGGCCCGGGCCGTCCGGGTTGCCGAGCGAGGCGCTCGGGAGCATCCCGATCGACCCGGTGATCATCGCGGCCTCGTCGCTGAGGATGTCGCCGAACATGTTCTCGGTGACGATCACGTCGAAGTCCGACGGGTTGGAGACGAGCTGCATCGCCGCGTTGTCGACCAGCAGGTGCTCCAGGACGACGTCCGGGAACTCCGTGGCCTGCACGCGCACGACCGTCTCGCGCCACAGGCGGCTGGTCTCCAGCACGTTGGCCTTGTCCACGCTCGTCACCTTGCGGGTGGCGGCGCGGAAGGCGGTGCGGGCGATCCGCTCCACCTCCTCGGTCGAGTAGGCGCAGACGTCCGACGCCGTGGTCTCCGTGCGCGTCTTCTCGCCGAAGTAGATGCCGCCGGTGAGCTCGCGCACGACCAGGAGGTCGGTGCCCTTGATGCGCTCGGGGCGCAGCGGGCTGGCCTCGATCAGCGCGTCGATCGCCCGGACCGGACGGAGGTTGGCGAACAGGCCGAGCTCCTTGCGGATGCCGAGCAGGCCCTGCTCGGGACGCGGGTCGTCCGGGTTGGTGGTGTCCCACTTGGGGCCGCCGACCGCGGCGAGCAGCACCGCGTCCGCGGCCTTGCACGCCGCCAGCGTCTCGTCGGTGAGCGCGATGCCGTGGGCGTCGATCGAGGCGCCGCCGAAGAGGTGGTCCTCGAAGCGCAGCCGGCCCTCGCCGACCACGGTGTTCAGGACGGTCTTGGTGACCTCGGTGATCTCGGGACCGATGCCGTCCCCCGGGAGGGTGGCGATCAGCTTGGCGTCGGACATTCAGGCGACCTCGAGGTTGGTGGTGCCGACCCAGCCGGGCTGCTGGCGGTCGGATTCGTACATGTCGATCGCCTCGCCCATCGTGAGCGTCATGGCGATGTCGTCCAGCCCGTGGAGCAGGCGGTGCTTGATGTCCGGATCGATCTCGAAGCGGGCCATGCCCCCCTCCCAGCGCACCTCCTGCGCGGCGAGGTCGACCTCGGCGCTGCCGGCGGCGGCGATCGCCTTGCACGACTCCGCGTCGACCTCGACCGGCAGCAGGCCGATCTTCGTCGAGTTGGACTTGAAGATGTCGGCGAAGCTCGGCGCGATGACCGAGCGGAAGCCGTAGTCCTCCAACGCCCACGGAGCGTGCTCGCGCGAGGAGCCGCAGCCGAAGTTGCGCCCGGCGACGAGGATCGGGTTGGACGGCAGGTCCCAGCCCGGCTCCTTGGCCCAGTCGTAGAACAGGAACTCGCCGAATCCGGTCCGCTCGACCCGCTTGAGGAACTGCTTGGGGATGATCTGGTCGGTGTCCACGTCGTCGCGGTCGAGCACGCTGACCGGACCGGTGATGGTGGTGACGGCGTCCATGGCTTAGCTCCAGTCCCTGATGTCGACGAAGTGCCCGGCGATGGCGGCCGCGGCGGCCATCTGCGGGGAGACGAGGTGCGTGCGGCCGCCGGCGCCCTGGCGCCCCTCGAAGTTGCGGTTGGAGGTCGAGGCGCAGCGCTCCTCGGGCTCCAGCGTGTCGGGGTTCATGGCCAGGCACATCGAGCAGCCCGCGCCGCGCCAGTCGAAGCCGGCGTCGCGGAAGATCTGGTCCAGGCCCTCGGCCTCGGCCTGCGCCTTCACCTTGACCGAGCCGGGGACGACCATCGCGTTGACGGAGTCCGCGACCTTGCGGCCCTTGATGACCTCGGCGGCGGCGCGCAGGTCGCCGATGCGCGAGTTGGTGCACGAGCCGATGAACACGCGGTCCAGCGTGATGTCCTGGATCGGCGTGCCCGCCTGCAGGCCCATGTAGGCCAGCGCGCGCTCGTCGCCGTCGCTCTGCGGCTCGGGGACCAGGTCGCTGACGCCGACGACCATCTCGGGGTTCGTGCCCCAGGTGACCATCGGGCTGAGCTGGTCGACGTCGACGACGATCTCGCGGTCGAACGTGGCGTCGTCGTCCGTCTTCAGCGTCTTCCAGTACTCCACGGCGGCGTCCCAGTCCGCGCCCTTCGGCGCGCCCGGCTTGCCCTGGACGAAGTCGAAGGTCGTCTGGTCGGGGGCGATCATGCCCGCGCGGCCGCCGCCCTCGATCGTCATGTTGCAGATCGTCATCCGGCCCTCCATCGAGAGCGCCTCGATGGCCGGCCCCGCGAACTCGACGACGTGGCCGACGGCGCCCTCGACGCCCATCTGGCCGATCGTGGCGAGGATCAGGTCCTTGGCGGTGACGCCGAAGCCGGGCGTGCCCTCGTAGCGGATGCGCATCGACTTGGGCTTGGGCTGCACCAGCGTCTGGGTGGCGAGCACGTGCTCGACCTCGCTGGTGCCGATGCCGAAGGCCAGGGCGCCGAACGCGCCGTGCGTGGCCGTGTGGCTGTCGCCGCAGACGATCGTCATGCCGGGCTGCGTGACGCCGAGCTCCGGCCCGATGACGTGGACGATGCCCTGGTTCTCGTGCCCCAGCGAGTACACCGGGACGCCGAACTCGGCGCAGTTGTTCTCCAGCGTCTGGACCTGCACGCGGCTGAGCTCGTTCTTGATGCGGGCGGCGACCGGCGTGCCGTCCGTCGGCACGTTGTGGTCGGCCGTGGCCAGCGTGCGGTCGGGGCGGCGGACCGGGCGCTGGGCGAGCCGCAGCCCGTCGAACGCCTGCGGGCTCGTCACCTCGTGCACGAGGTGCAGGTCGATGTAGATCACGTTGGATCCCGTGCGGCCCACCTCGTGGGCGGCCCAGATCTTGTCGAACAGGGTCGTCGGCATGTCGTGTGTCTCCTGGTTTGCGCTAGCTGCGCCGCAGGCCCGCGCTGACGACGGCGAGCAGCACCGCGTCCCCGGGGCCGGGGTTCTCGAAGTGGTGGGGAAGGTCGGCGTCGAAGGTCACGCAGTCGCCCTCCGACAGGGGGTGCTCGGCCCCGTCGATGTGCAGGACGACCGTGCCCTGCTCGAGCAGGGCGATCTCGCGGCTGCCGGGCTCGTGCATCGGCGCGTCGCCCGGGCCGCCGGTCTGCGCGCCCGGCGCAAGCACGTGGCGGGACAGCTCGACGCGCTGGCCGGGCAGCGGCGCGGTGAGGATCTCGAAGGCGTGGCCGGACGTGGCGCTGCCGCCGCGACGGCGCTCGGCGCCGCGCACGATGGTGACCGAGCCCTCCTCGTCCAGGCGCAGGAGCTGCGACAGGCGCAGGTCCAGCCCGGAGGCGATGCGGCTGGCGACGGCGAGCGTCGGGCTGGTCTCCCCCCGCTCCACCTGGCTGAGCATCGGGGCGCTGACGCCCGAGCGCTCGGAGAGGTCGCGCAAGGACAGGTCCATCGCCTCGCGCAGTGCCTTCACGCGCGGGCCGACCTGGATCTGCGCCTCGGTGGTCTCGGTGGTGGCCATCGTTCCCCGTACGTTATCACGTACAGGCGTATTGCGTGAGGCCGGGTGTCCGCTCGACTCAACGACGCGCCGAGCCCCACCCTGATCCCGCTGGGCGGGACCGAGGTGGGGCTCGGCGGAGGTTCTGCGGGGATCAGGCGGTGGGCGACGCGGCGGGCGCGGCGACCGGCTCGGGCTGCTCGGGCTTCGGGCGGGCGGTCTCGCCCGCCTGCGAACGGCGCACCGCGACGCCCAGCGCGCGGGCGTAGGCCCGGCTCGAGGCGTCGACGATGTCCGTGGACACGCCCTGCCCGCTGGCGGTCACGCCGTCCAGCTCCAGCACGACCGACACCTCGCCGAGGGCGTCCTGCCCCTCGCTGACCGCGTCGACCCGGAACTCGCGCAGCCGGGCGTCCACGCCGGTGGCGGCGTTGATCGCGTGGAAGACCGCGTCGATCGGCCCGTCGCCGGTGAACCGCCCCTCGGAGACCGACCCGTCGGGCAGCTTCACCGCCACGGTCGCGTGCGGGGACCGGCGGGACGACGCCTCGACGTCGAACCACTCGATCGCGTAGTCGGCGACCTCGTCGCGCAGCTCGTCGGTGACCAGCGCCTCCAGATCCATCGCCGTGACCTGCTTCTTCTTGTCGGCGATGTCCTTGAACCGCTTGAACGCGGTGTTCAGGGCCTGCCCGTCCAGGACGAAGCCCATCTCCTGCAGCGCGTCGCGCAGCGCGGCGCGGCCGGAGTGCTTGCCCAGGACCAGCGAGTTGGAGTCCAGCCCGATGGTCGTGGCGTCCATGATCTCGTAGGTCGTGCGCTCCTTCAGGACGCCGTCCTGGTGGATGCCCGACTCGTGCGCGAAGGCGTTGCGGCCGACGATCGCCTTGTTGGGCTGCACCGCGTAGCCGGTCAGGCGGGAGATCAGGCGGCTGGACCGGGCGATCTCCGTGGTGACCACGTTCGTATGCAGGCCGATGTCGGACTGGCGCGTCTTGAGGAGCATCACGATCTCCTCCAGCGAGGCGTTGCCGGCGCGCTCGCCGATGCCGTTGATCGCGCATTCGACCTGCCGGGCGCCGGCCTGCACGCCCGCGAACGAGTTGGCCACGGCCAGGCCCAGGTCGTCGTGGCAGTGCACGGACAGCACGACGTCCTTCAGGCCCGGGGCCAGCGCGTACAGCTGCCCCAGGAACGCCTTGTACTCGTCCGGCATGGTGTAGCCCACGGTGTCCGGGATGTTGATCGTGGTCGCGCCCTCGTCGATCGCGATCTGCACGACCTCGGCGGTGAACGCGATGTCCGAGCGCGTCGCGTCCATCGGGGAGAACTCCACGTCGTCGCACAGCGCCTTGGCCTGGGCGACCGACGCGCGGGCCAGGCCCTTGACGTCCTCCCGCGTGGACTGCAGCTGGTGCTCGATGTGGATGTCGGACGTGGAGACGAACGTGTGGATCCGAGGTCGCTCCGCGTCGCGCACCGCTTCCCATGCACGCTCCACGTCGGTGGCGTTCGCACGAGCGAGGCCGGCGATGATCGGCCCTTGGACCTCGCGGGCGATCATCTGGACGGCCTCGAAGTCGCCGGGCGAGGCGATCGGGAAGCCGGCCTCGATGACGTCGACGCCCAAGCGGGCCAGCTGCTGGGCGATCTCCAGCTTCTCGCTGGTGTTCAGGGAGATGCCGGGGGACTGCTCACCATCGCGCAGCGTGGTGTCGAAGATCAGGACCTGATCGGGATCGTGCGGGGTGGGGCTCATCGTGTCTTCTTCCTCTTCAGTGGCTCGAAACGTCAGACTCTTCTCAGTGGTTTGCGGCTACATGCGGCCGCCACGCGCTATTCCCCCCGAGGGGGGAGGAGAAGAAGTCGGAGGTCGAGCAGGAAGGTCACGGCCCGGTCAGCGTATCAACGGTCGGCGCCGGGGCCAAGCGCGAGCTACGGACCGGCGTGCCGGGCGAGCCAGTCGATCGCCTCGGCCTGCGGGGTCAGCGTGATGCCGTGGTCGGCGCCCTCGACCGGTCTCAGCGTGGCGTCGCACCGGGCCGCGTAGCGCTGCGACAGCCGGTACGGGACGACCGGGTCGGCCGTCCCGTGCAGGACGAGCAGCGGCCCGTGGTCGGCGCAGCGCTGGTGCAGCGGAGAGGCGCGGACCTGCTGGCGCCGCGTCCCGAGGCTGCCCTTCTTCACCAGCGGGTACTCCGCGAGGGTGGGGACGGACACCACCGGCGCGACCGCGACGGCGCCGGTCGCCCACCCACGCTGGGCCAGCGACAGCGCCACCGTCCCGCCCGCCGACTGCCCGTACAGGTAGACCTCGTCGTAGTCGGCGCGCAGCGTGTGGACGAAGCGGGCCACCTCGCGCTCGACCCGCAGCGGGATCGCGTGGGCGTACTCGTAGTTGACGACCTCCACGCCCCGGGCCCGCAGCGCGTCGACCTCGTTCTGCACGTCGGCGGCGCTGCCGCGGGTGAAGCCGCCCCAGTGCAGCTCGACGACCACGGCGCGGGCCCAGGCGGACGACGACGCGCACGCGGCGCTCGCCAGCAGCAGGAGGACGACCAGGCCGGCGAGTCTCACACACGAGGGCTACCCTCGAACGCGGGTTCCAAGCGCGGCGGGGCGCTACGGCACCAGCACGACCTTCCCCACGTTGCGCCGCTCGCCGATGATCCGGTGCGCCTCGGCGGCGCGATCGAACGGGATGACGTCGGAGACGACGGGCTTGAGCGTGCCGGCCGCCAGCAGGTCGCCGACCGGGGTGATCCAGGGCTCCAGGCTGCCGCGGTCGTCCCACAGGCGCAGCATGTTCAGGCCGATGACCGCCTTGGACTCCCCCATCTGCTTGATGAGGTCGAAGCCGCGCATCATCCGCAACGCCTGGGGCAGCGCCTTGGGGAGGTTGCGCGTCTCCCCCTGCATGACGCTCGACGCGCCGAAGGCGACGAGGCGGCCGCCCGGGCGCAGGAGGTCGTAGCTGCGCTTGAACGACGCCCCGCCGATGGCGTCCATCACGAGGTCGAACGGGGGCAGGTCGCGCTCCCAGCCGTCCCGCGTGTAGTCCAGTGCGTGCGTGGCGCCCTGGGCGAGGACGGCAGCATGCTTGCCCGGCGAGGCGGTGCCCCACACCTCGGCGCCGTTCTGCACCGCGATCTGGGTGGCGGCGATGCCGACGCCGCCGGCCGCGGCCTGGATCAGGACGCGCTCGCCGGCCCGCAGGCTCCCGTAGCCGAGCAGGCCGGCCCAGGCGGTGGCGTAGTTGACGGGGATCGCGGCGCCCTCCTCGAACGAGAGGCTCTCGGGCAGCGGGATCGCGTCGGCCACACCGACCACGACCTGCTCGGCGTAGCCGCCGAAGCGGGTGCCGGCCATCACGCGGGCGCCGACGGCCGGGGCGTCCTCCCCCACGTCCGGTCCGTGCTCGACGACGGTCCCCGCGACCTCGTAGCCGACGACCGCGGGCAGCGGCGGTGCGTCCTCGTACAGGCCGACCCGCGCCATGGTGTCGGCGAAGTTGACGCCCGCGGCGGCCACCTCGATCCGGACCTGGCCGGGACCGGGTGTCGGGTCCGGGCGGTCCTGGACCTGGAGCACCTCGGGTGCTCCCTTCTTCGTGATGACGACGGCGCGCATGGGCGCGAGCCTACCGGGGGTGGCCGCCCATCAACCAACGATGTCGCAGGTATGCGCGTACAGCACGCATACCTGCGACATCGGCGAGGGGTCAGGCCGGTTCGGGGGCGACCGCGGCGTCGGCGCGGGCGGCGCGGCGCTGGAAGGCGAGCACCACGAACATCAGGGCGATCACGATCACCAGCAGCGCGGTGGCCAGCACGTTGACCTGGGGCGGCACGCCCTGGCGGGAGGCGCCGTAGACGAACAGCGGGAACGTGATGGTCTGTCCCGCGTTGAAGTTCGTGACCACGAAGTCGTCGATGGAGATCGCGAACGCGAGCAGGCCGGCCGAGGCCACGCCCGGCGCGATCATCGGCAGCGTCACCTTGCGCAGCGTGGTGATCGCGCCCGCGCCCAGGTCCTGCGCGGCCTCCTCGATGTGCAGGTCCATCCCCTCCAGCCGGGCCCGCACGGTGACGACCACGAAGCCGAGGGTGAACATGACGTGGGCGATGAGGATCGTCACGAACCCCGTCGACACGCTGATCGTCAGGAACCAGCCGAGCAGGGCGGCGCCGAGCACCACCTCGGGCGTGGCCAGCGGCAGGAAGACGAGCGCGCTCGTCGCCCCGCGGCCGCGGAACCGGTGGCGGACCAGGGCGAGGGCCATGAGCGTCCCGAAGACCACCGCGATCACCGTGGTCAGCGCGGCGATGACCAGCGAGTTGGTGAGCGCCTCCCCGAGCCCCTCGACCGCGAACGGATGCTCCCAGTGGCGCAGCGTGAAGCCCTGCCAGGTGAAGTTGAAGCGACCCTGGTTGTCGTTGAACGAGAACAGGATCACCACGAAGATCGGGACGAACAGGAAGATCACGGCCGCGATCGCCCACACCCGGATCGTGATGTCCCGCACGCGGTCGCCGGTCGTCCTCATGCCGTCGCCTCCCGCAGGGTGCGCCCGCCGACGAGCTTCGCGGCGCCCCCGATGAACACGAGGATCACCACCATCAGGACGAAGGAGAGCGCGGCGGCCGTCGGGTAGTCGCGCACGACCAGGTACTGACCCTGGATGACGTTGCCGATCATGTACTGCTGGGAGGAGCCGAGCAGCTGCGCGTTGATGTAGTCGCCCAGCGCCGGGATGAACGTGAGCAGCACGCCGGCGAAGATGCCCGGGCCCGCGAGCGGCAACGTCACCCGCCGGAAGGCCGACCAGCGACTGGAGTAGAGGTCGGTCGCCGCCTCGATCAGGCGCCGGTCCAGGCGCTCCAGGGACGCGTAGAGCGGCAGGACCATGAACGGCAGGAAGTTGTAGGTGATGCCCGCGATGACCGCGGTGCGGGTGGCCAGGAGCCGGCCGTTCTCGGGCAGCAGCCCGACGTCGATCATCGTGTGGACGACCCAGCCGTCGTCGGTGAGCAGCGTCTGCCACGCCACCGTGCGCACGATCAGGCTGGTGAAGAACGGCAGGATGACCAGGAGCAGGAACAGGTTCTTCCACCGGCCCGCCTTGAACGCGATGAAGTACGAGAGCGGGAACGCGATGATCAGGCACAACACGGTCGCCGAGGCCGCATAGCCGAGCGAGCGCCACAGCTGGTCCTCGTACTCCGAGACGACATCGGGGTAGATGCCCCAGTGCCACGTCTGGGCGAAGCCGTCGTCGGCGTTGCCGGTCTGCAGCGAGACCCACAGCTGCGTGACGACCGGGATCGCGTAGAAGACCAGCAGCCAGACGAGGCCCGGCGCGAGCAGGGCCAGCGGCATCAGCGCGCGACGCCGGCGCATGGGCAGGCTCAAGCCCCCGTGACCTGCGCCATCTGCGCCGTCAGCTCGCGCTCGGCCGTCGAGCCCAGCGACGGGTACGGGTGCAGCTGCTTCAGCACCGCGTCGTCCGGGAAGATCAGCGGGTCCTCGGCGAGCTCCGGATCCTTCTTGGCCAGGATCTCGCGGGCGCCCTTGACCGGGCAGAAGTAGTTGACGTAGGCGGCGATCGTCGCCGCCACCTCGGGCTCGTAGACGTAGTTCATGAACGTCTCGGCCCCGTACGGCGTCTTGGCCTTCTGCGGGATCATCATGTTGTCCGACCAGCTCATCCCGCCCTCCTGCGGCACGACGAACTGCAGGTCGGGGTTGTCGGCCTTGAGCTGCACGAGATCGCCGGACCAGGCCACGCAGGCCCACAGGTTCCCCGCCGCCAGGTCCTTCGTGTAGTCGTTGCCGGTGAAGCGGCGGATCTGCCCCTTCTTGTTCTCCTGGTCGATCTTGTCGATCGCGGCCTTGTAATCGTCGGCGCTGGCCGTGGTCGGGTCCTTGCCGTCGCCGAGGAGGACGAGGCCGGCGGAGTCGCGCCACTCGGTGAACATCGACACGCGGCCCTTGAACGCCGGGTCGAAGAGGTCGGCCACGCTCTTGATCTCGCGCCCCGTCTTCTTCGGGTTGTAGCCGATGGCCGTGATGCCGGCCTGCCACGGAAGCGTGAAGTCGCGGTTCTTGTCGAACGGCGGGTGGGCCAGGCTGTCCTGCAGGTTCACCCGGTTGGGCACGTTCCGCTTGTCGACCGGCTCGACGTAGCCGAGCTCGATCCAGCGGCCGGCCATCCAGTCGGTCAGCGCGACGAGATCGCGGTCGATGCTCTCCCCCGCCTCCAGCTGCTGGCGGACCTTGGCGAAGAACTCGTCGTTGTCGTTGATGTCCTCGATGTACTTGAGCTTCGCGTCGTTGGCCTTCTGCCACGGCGGGATGACCTTGCGGTCGATGTACAGCGGCCAGTTGGAGAAGACCATCGTCCCGATGGCCGCCTTCGGGTGGTTGACCGCCGCCACCGCCGCGGTGTCGGTCGTCTTCTTGCTCGTGCCGGAGACGCCGCCGCACGCGGCGAGGAACGAGCTGGCCCCGCCGAGGACGACGCCGGCGGCCGCCATGCGCTGCAGGACGGCGCGGCGGGAGATCGGCTCCCCCTCCACCATGCGCTCGAAGAACTGGTCGAGTGGTTCCTCTCGGGACATCTCACGCCTCCTTGGCGACGACGAAGGTGTACTCCGGATCCCAGGAGGCGCGTACCGCCAACCCGGGTCCGATGTGCTGGACGGCACTGCCGGCGTTCTGGACGAAGACCTCGAGGTCGGCCCCGCCCTGCGTGCGCACCCCGTAGCGGGTGGACACGCCGAGGAAGCTGGCCTCGGTGACGTGGCCGAGCAGCGCGTTACGACCCGATGGCACGGGCGGCGCGCCGTCGGCGGGCTCCAGCGTCAGCTTCTCGGGCCGCACGCCGACCCGCACCGGGCCGTCGGCCGCGTGCACGTTGCGGGCGCGGACGACCGCGCCGCCGTCGACCTCGTACTCGGCCACGTCGCCCGCGCCACCGCGGGACGTCGCGTCGATGAGGTTGGACGAGCCGAGGAAGTTGGCGACGAACTCGGTGCGGGGATGGTCGTAGAGGTCGGACGGGCCGCCGAGCTGGTCGATCCGCCCGTCGCGCATCACCGCGATGGTGTCGGCCATGGTCATGGCCTCCTCCTGGTCGTGCGTGACGTGCACGAACGTGATGCCGACCTCCCGCTGGATCTGGCTGAGCTCCAGCTGCAGCTGCTTGCGCAGGCGCAGGTCGAGCGCGCCGAGCGGCTCGTCGAGCAGCAGCGCGCGGGGCCGGTTGACCAGGGCGCGGGCCAGGGCGACCCGCTGCTGCTGGCCGCCGGAGAGCTGCGCGGGCCGGCGCTTGGCCAGGCCGCCGAGCTGCACCAGCTCGATGACGTCCTTGACCCGCTGGCGGGCCTCGGCCTTGGGCACCCGCTTGCGGGCCAGGCCGAAGCCGATGTTGTCCTCCACGCAGAGGTGCGGGAAGAGCGCGTAGCTCTGGAAGACCGTGTTGACGTCGCGCTTGTGCGGCGGGACGTTCGTGACGTCGGTGCCGCCCAGCTCGACCACCCCGGCCGTGGGCTCCTCGAAGCCGCCGATCATGCGCAGCGTGGTCGTCTTCCCGCACCCCGAGGGGCCCAGCAGCGCGAAGAAGCTCGACCGGGGGATCTCCAGCGTGAGGTCGTCCACCGCGGTCAGGGAGCCGAACCGCTTGGTCACCCCGCGCAGCTCGATATCGGGTCCGTCCGCCATTCAGCCGAGCCTACCCGCCGTGGGGAACCAGGACGCTGGACCGAGTGGATAGCGCGCGCCGGACATCAGTCGACATCGGGGACGCGAACGACGACCACGGGCCGGTCGCTCAGCCACAGCAGCTTGTGCGGCGTCGCGCCGACGAGCGCGCCCTTCAGCGGCCGCTCCCCGTAGGAGCCGACCACGATGTAGGGCGCGTCCAGGCGGTGCGCGGCGGAGACGAGCGCCTGGGCCGGCGCCTCGTCGACGAACTCGGTGTCGGCGTGGACGCCGGTCGCCTCGACCTGGGCCAGCGCCTCCCGCAGGAGGGTGTCGGCCCGCTCGGCGATCGCCCGGTCCAGGTCGCCCTGCTCGCCGCCGACCACGACCCGGTCGTAGGCGAACACGATATGCACGTCGACGCCCAGCTGCTTGGCCAGGCCGGTCGCGTGCTCGAGCGCGGCGCGCGCGCCCTCCGTGCCGTCGTAGCCCACCACGATCGCGGACATCAGACGTGCTCCACCGGCGGGGTGGCGCCCGCATCCAGCAGGACGCGGGGATCCACCACCTCCGCTTTGCGCTGGAAGAACTCGCGGTGGCCGGCCAGGTACCAGAACACCATCAGGAAACCTCCGAAGACCATGAAGCCGACCCCGATGACCAGCGGCGGGGCGACGCCCAGCCAGGCGTCGCCCGACTCGCCGTTGGCCGGATCGGTGAGGTCGGCGATCGACTTGCCGAGCAGGTAGAACAGCGTGATCGAGCCGATCGCCGGCGCGATCCCGATGAACAGGAACGACTTCACGCTCTTGAGCAGCTCCCGGCGGTAGTAGATGACGCACGCCACGCCGGTGATCCCGTAGTAGAAGGCGATCATCAGGCCGAGGGCGGCGATCGAGTCGTAGAGGATGTTCTCGCTGACCAGCGTCAGGCCGACGTACCAGAGGATCGACAGCCCGCCCATCCACCAGGTGGCGACGTCCGGCGTGAGGTAGCGGGGGCTGACCTGCCCGAACTTCTCGGGGATCGCCTTGGCCCGCGCCATCGACAGCGCGGTGCGCGAGGTCGGCAGGATCGTCGTCTGCGTCGAGGCCGCGGCGGACGTGAGGACGGCGATGATCACGATCTTGCCCAGCGTCTCGCTGCCGAAGACCGAGCCGGCGAGGACGCCGAGCACGTCGTCGGCGTTCTCCGGGTCACCGAGCAGCTCGGGGCCGGCGTAGGCGATGGCCGCGACCGCGACGAGCACGTAGATGAGCACGAGGATGACCGTGGAGGCGAGCGCCGCCCGGCCGGGCGTGGTGCTGGAGTCCTCGGTCTCCTCGTTGACCGCCACGGTGGAGTCCCAGCCCCAGTAGATGAACACCGCGAGCAGCAGGCCGGCGACGAGCGCCTTGAGGCTGCTGATCTCGAACGGGTTGAACCAGGAGATGTCGACGTGCAGCGCGCCCTCGAGCGCGTCGCCGGAATAGACCTTCACGAGGGCGACGACCGCGAACAGCGCGAGCGTGAGGATCTCCGCGCCGAGCAGGCCGATCTGGGTGCGGGCGCTGAGCTCGATGCCGATCACGCAGATCACGGTCATGATCGCGATCCAGATCACGCCGATCAGCGTCACCAGGCCGGTGGACGGGTCCTCGACGCCGAACAGCAGGAAGCTGTAGAGGCCGGCGACCTGGGCGAGGTTGGCCATCACGATGATGTCCGCGACGATGATCGCCCAGCCGCCGATCCAACCCCACCAGGGCCCCATGCCGCGGGTGACCCAGCTGAACGTCGTGCCGCAGTCCGGGTCGGCGCGGTTCATGTAGTAGTACGACGCCGCGATGAACAGCATCGGCAGGAACGCGACGATGAGCACGGCCGGCGCGTAGACGCCGATGCCGGCGACCGCGACGACGACGCCGAGCACCGAGGCGAGCGAGTAGCCGGGCGCGGTGGAGGCGACGCCGATGACGACGCTCGAGGCGAAGCCGAGCGCGCCGGTCTTCAGGCCCTTCTCGCCGGGCTTGTCACCGTCGATCTTGACGGTGGGCGCTGCGGCGGGCCCTTGACCCGGAACCGGTGATGCCTCCACGTGCTGCCCCATTCCCTCAGATTGGTCCGACGAGCACACCTTATGCCGGTCGGGGTCCTGGACGCAAGGGCCCGGCGGGCGGGCCGTTCCCGCCCGCCGGAGGAGACGGTCCTACAGGTCGACGGCGCGCCCGTCGTCGATGCCGTCGATGCCCACGATCTCGTCGACCACGGCCCGCGGCACCGCCTCGTCGGTGGTCACGACCATGACCGCCAGGCCGCTGTCGGCCCCGTCGACCTCGTCGGGGACCCGGCCCACCGCGGAGCCGTTGATGTTGACGCCGTGCTCGCCGAAGATCGTGCCGACCTTGCCGATCATCCCGGGCACGTCGTTGTAGCGGAAGACCGCGATGTGATCCTCGAGCTGGAGGTTGAAGCGCTGGCCCCACGCCTCCAGCAGGTGCGGGCGGTTGCGGCGGCCGACGACCGTGCCGACCACGCTGCTGCGCTCGCTGCCGGACACCACGGTGACCCGGACGAGATCGGCGAAGTCGCGAGCCGTCGTGCTCTTGGTCTCCACGACGTCGATGCCGCGCTCCTCGGCCAGCGACGGCGCGTTGACCGCGTTGATCGACTCCTCGGTGTGGCCCGACAGCGCGCCGAGCAGCACGCCGGTGGTGAGGGCGCGGGTGTCGCGCTCGGCGATCCGGCCCATGTACGAGACCTCGATCTTGTCGACCGAGCCCGCGGCCAGGCGCACGCCGAGCTTGCCGAGGTGGCGGGCCAGCGGCAGGAACGGCCCGAGCACCTCCATGTCCTCGGAGGCGATCGCCGGCACGTTGACCGCGCTGGTCACGGTGCCGCCGGTGAGGGCGGCGACGACCTGCTCGGCGGACTGGAAGCCGGCGCGATCCGTGGCCTCCGCGGTGGAGGCGCCCAGGTGCGGGGTGACGATGACGTTGGGGAACGCGAACAGCGGGCTCTCGGTCATCGGCTCGCTGCTGAACACGTCCAGCGCGGCGCCGCCGACCTTGCCGGACTCCAGCGCGGCCTCCAGGTCGGCCTCCACGATCAGCGGCCCGCGGGCCACGTTGAGGATCCGCACGCCGTCCTTCATCTGGGCGAAGGTCTCGGCGTTCAGCCAACCCTCCGTCTCCGGCGTCTTGGGCAGGTGGACCGTGATGAAGTCGGCCTCGGCGTAGACGTCCTCGGGCGTGTCCGCCTTGTCGACGCCCATGTCGCGGTAGCGCTCGGCCCCCACGAACGGGTCGTAGGCCAGGACGCGCATGCCGAAGCCCTGCGCGCGCTGCGCCACGAGCTGGCCGATGCGGCCGAAGCCCAGGATGCCCAGCGTCTTGTCCATCAGCTCGACGCCGGAGTACTTGGAGCGGTCCCAGCGACCGTCCTTCAGCGCGCCGTGGGCCTGCGGCACGTTGCGGGCCATCGCCAGCAGCAGCGCCATGGTGTGCTCCGCCGCCGTGACGACGTTGGACTGCGGCGCGTTGGCGACGATGATGCCGCGCTTGGTGGCGACCGGGACGTCGACGTTGTCGACGCCCACGCCGGCGCGGCCCACGGCCTTCAGGTTCGTCGCGCGCCCGAGCATCTCCGCGTCGAGCTTCGTGGCCGAGCGGATGAGGATGCCGTCGTAGGCGCCGATCTTCTCCGCCAGCTCCGCGCGATCCCAGCCGACGCCGAGGTCGACGTCGAAGTGCTCCTGCAGCAGGTTGACGCCGGAGTCACCGATCTTCTCGGCGACGAGGACCTTCGGACGGGGGCTCACTGGTCGTTCTCCGTGGTGGTGGGGGTCTGGCGCTCGACGACCCAGTCGATGCAGGCGGTCAGCGCCTGCACGTCCTCGGGCTCGACGGCGGGGAACATCGCGACCCGCAGCTGGTTGCGGCCCAGCTTGCGGTAGGGCTCGGTGTCGACGATGCCGTTGGCCCGCAGGGTGGCGGCCACCGCGGCGGCGTCGACGCTGTCGTCGAAGTCGATCGTGCCGACGACGAGCGAGCGGTTCTTCTTCTCCGTGACGAACGGCGAGGCGAACGAGGAGGCCTCGGCCCAGCCGTACAGGTGGTCGCTGGAGGCCGTGGTCCGCGCGACCATGCCGTCGAGGCCGCCGCCCGCGAGCATCCAGTCGACCTGCTCGGCGAGCAGGAAGAGCGTGGCCAGCGCGGGCGTGTTGTAGGTCTGGTCCTTCAGGCTGTTCTCGACCGCGGTCTGCAGCGACAGGAAGTCGGGGATCCAGCGGTTGGTGCCGTCGATCTTGCGGATCCGCTTGAGCGCCTCGGGGCTCATCGCGGCGAGCCACAGGCCGCCGTCGGACGCGAAGCCCTTCTGCGGCGCGAAGTAGTAGACGTCGGTGGCCTCGATGTTCACCGGCAGGCCGCCGGCGCCCGAGGTGGCGTCGATGAGCACGAGCGCGTGATCGGAGTCCGCCGGACGCTCCTGCACCGGCACCATCACGCCGGTCGACGTCTCGTTGTGGGCCCAGGCGATCACGTCGGCCTCGTAGGCGGCGACCGGCTCGGGCGCGCTGCCCGGCTCGGCGGTCACGAGGATGGGATCCCCGACGAACGGCGCGCGGGTCGTGCAGGACGCGAACTTGGACGAGAACTCGCCGTACGTGAGGTGCAGCGCGCGCTGGGTCACGATGCCGAACGTGGCGGCATCCCAGAACGCGGTGGCCCCGCCGTTGCCGAGGATGATCTCGTAGCCGTCGGGCAGCGAGAAGAGCTCGGAGAGGCCGCTGCGGACCCGGCCCACGAGCTGCTTGACCGGCTTCTGGCGGTGCGAGGTCCCCATGATCGCCGCCCCCGGACCGGCGAGGGCCTCGAGCTGGGCCGCACGGACCTTCGAGGGGCCGGCGCCGAACCGGCCGTCGGCGGGCTTCAGGTCAGCGGGAATCTGCAGGTCGGTCGACGTCATGGGCGGCTCCGGGATCCTCGTGGGTGCGTGTGAAACGACTCAGATGCCCAGGCGCGCGGCGTGTCCTTCGCCGTCGCTCCCCGGTGGTGAACCCCACCTGCGACGCCAGTCGCAACGGCCGTCGGGAGTCTAGCGAACCTCGCCCCCGGGACCGGGTGCCGGCGGACGGACACGATCAGGGGCGCTTGACCAGCACCTTGGCCAGCGTGCGCTCGGGCGACAGCACCTCGAACCGCTCGTGCAGGTAGGCGTCCAGCTCGGTGGAGAAGAGCTGCTCGGCGATCCCCTCGTCCAACGCGTCCTGGCGGTAGTGCTCGCGGCGCTCCGGGGTCCACTCGTGGGCCAGCGTCGTGGTGAGGAAGATGCCGCCCGGGACCAGGCCGGCGGTGATCTCGTCCACCGCGCGGCGCACGTCGGGCGAGTGCTCCAGCGTCGACCACTCGACGACCAGCCCGTAGCGGTGGCCGTCGGCGCCGGTGTCGTAGTAGTCCTCCTCGGAGGTCTGGACCACCACCGCCCGCTCGTCCAGCCCCCGGATCGAGGCCATGAACCGCTGGTACTCGTAGTAGACCGGCGAGACGTCGTCCAGCACGGTGCGGTAGCCCTGCGAGGCGAACGCCAGGCCGGTCTGCGCCGGGCCGCAGCCGAAGTCGAGCACCGACAGCTCGTCCGGGCCGCCGAGATCCTCGAGGCGGGCCAGCAGCCCGTCGAGGATCCAGAACATGTCGTGCCGCTCGGGATCCAGCCGGTTGAACAGGCTGACCTGGTGCATCAGCCGGAAGTCGTTGACCTCCAGGCCGAGCTGCCGGCGGTAGTGGTCCCACCGCGGGTCGTGCTCGAACAGCCAGGGCGTCGTGAACGGCGCCTTCTGGGCGACGTCCCAGCCGAGGAACTCGATCAGCTCGCAGTGGCGCGAGTCGCGATCCGGCAGGTGCGGGTGGGCCCGCAGCTCCCGCCAGATCGCTTCCGCGCGTTCGTGCCGTCCCGGTGGGAACAGCTCCTCCTCGGTCATCGAGGCGGGGGGGGCGTCTAGCCCTGGGCGAAGCCCGAGTCGTCGATCCAGTCCATCATCGAGCGGAGCTCCTTGCCCGTCGACTCGATCTGGGTCGCGGCCTGCTCCGAGCGGATCCGCTTGAAGTTCTCCTGGCCGGCGCGGTTCTCGGCGATCCACTCGCGGGCGAACTGGCCCGTCTGGATCTCGCCGAGGATCTTCTTCATCTCGGCCTTGGTGTCCTCGTTGACGACCCGCGGCCCGCGCGTGTAGTCGCCGTACTCGGCCGTGTTGGAGATCGAGTACCGCATCCCCGCCAGGCCCTTCTCGTACATGAGGTCGACGATGAGCTTGAGCTCGTGCAGGCACTCGAAGTAGGCCATCTGCGGGTCGTAGCCGGCCTCGACCAGCGTCTCGAACCCGGCCTGGACCAGCGCGCTGGTGCCGCCGCAGAGCACGGCCTGCTCGCCGAAGAGGTCGGTCTCGGTCTCGTCCTTGAACGTCGTCTCGAAGACGCCGCCGCGGGTGCAGCCGATGCCGCGGGCGTAGGCCAGGGCCAGCGCCTGGGCGTTGCCCGTCGCGTCCTGCTCGATCGCGATGAGGCCGGGGACGCCGCTGCCCTCGGTGTACTGGCGACGGACGAGGTGGCCGGGGCCCTTGGGGGCGACCAGCGCGACGTCGACGTCCTTGGGCGGGTCGACCTCGTTGTAGAGGATCGAGAAGCCGTGGCCGAAGAGCAGGAGGTTGCCCGCGTCGATGTTGTCCTTGACGTCGCTCTCCCACACCTGGTGGTGGAGCTCGTCGGGGACGAGCATCATCACGAGGTCGCCGCGCGCGGCGGCCTCGGCGACCGAGACGACCTCGAGGCCGGCGTCCTTGGCCTTCTGGACGCT
>Ga0247757_10000731_pt1 | contig 25940 bp, 22 predicted proteins | sample UWRJL126311R4_FD_180929 | JGI IMG/M metagenome (GOLD analysis project Ga0247757, IMG submission 180929) | Plant litter microbial communities from Arlington Agricultural Research Station in Wisconsin, United States - UWRJ-L126-311R-4 | ecosystem: Environmental > Terrestrial > Plant litter >...
GCCGTGGGGAAAAAGCTGACCGCCCAACTCGTCGCGCCCGCCGGGCTGGACCTTGCGCAGGCGAACGTGACTTGGGAGGCGGCCGGGGGCGTGACTGGCACCGGCGCGGAGTTCAATTTCACGCCGACCGCCCACGGGCGCCAGTGGATCGAGGCCGAGGCGCGCTGGCCGGACGGCCGGCGGATTTTCGCCGTCACCGGTCTCGACGCCGACAACGGCCGCGCCACGGTCACGATCAGCGCGCCGCAACCCGTCGCGTCCGTGGCCACCGCCACGCCGGCGGTGGTCGAGTTCCACCGCACGGGCGATACCGCGCAGCCGCTCACCGTGCATTTCGCGCTGGGCGGCAGCGCCACGAAATGGAACGACTACCGGCGGCCGGAGGGCGACATGCCCGTCGACCTCGTGATCCCGCCGGGCCGCGCCTCCGTCCGGATGACGCTCCTCGCGGTGGCCTCGGGCCTCGGGACCGACACGCGTGACGTGGTGCTGAAGCTGCAGCCGGACGAAGAGTACAACGCCGGCCAGCCCCGGGAGGCGAAGGTGACCTTGGTCGGTGGCGCACGGTAGGTGCGTAGCGCTTTGCCGAACCCAACACACCCCGTCGCTGCGCGCCATCGTCCTCCGCCGTGCCTACGGACGACGGGGCCCCTCTTGCTAGAGGGGACCCGAACCCACGCTATCGAAAATCCCCTCTATGAAGAGGGGTGCCCGGCAGGGCGGGGTGTGTGGCCCCCCGACCGCTTCCGCGCCTCGCGCAACTCGCATCGGGAAATCCCCCGGGTGGCATTTCCCGTCCCCCGGCGTGGGATTTTTCCCCGGCGAAAGACGGCAACCTTGGCTCCGCGCTGCCAGTCCAAGCATGGTATGAAAACAATATTCCCCAATGCTATCGGTTCCGCCGCCTGGCGGGCCGCCCAGATCTCCCTGATTTCCGGCGGACTGGCCCTCCTGGCCGGTTGCTCCTCCGAGCCCGAATCCCACGTCGTCTCCGCCCCGCCGCCGCAGGCGCCGATCGTGATCAATACCGCAACCCAGCCGGCAGTCGTCGCCACCCCGGTGCAGACCACTGCCGGGACGATCGTCGTCACCCAGGCTCCGCCGACGCTGCAGCAGGAGGTCGTCTCCGCGCAGCCCACCTCGGAACACAAGTGGGTTCCCGGCTACTGGACCTGGCGCAACTCCCGCTATGAGTGGATGAGCGGCCACTGGGAAGTGCCGCCGTACCGCAACGCCGTCTGGGTCGCCCCCCGTTGGGAGCGCACGGACAACGGTGCGTTCCGCTTCTACGAAGGCTATTGGAACTGATTGGAACTGACGGTCCCCCTCCGACCGTCGTGAACGCGCGAACTTGGGCCCCACGCGGGGCCCAAGTTTTGCCTATTCTGTCATTGCGAGCCGCCCGCTTGGCGGGCGGCGAAGCAATCCATCTAGCTGGATCGCCACGGCGCGCTTCAGCCGTCGCCAAGCCTATGGCTGACAAGTTGCGCCCCTCGCGATGACAGACGGAGACCACCAATTTCTTTGCCGCGGCACCGGCGGTCCGCTTGGGTGTCCGGCAACTCGAACATGGCCACACCTAAAACCACGAATCCCGCCGCGAAACCACGGCCGCGCCGCTTTTCGATGATCCGGTCCTTCGTGCTGGCCGATTTCCTCACCCTGGGGAACGCCGGCTGCGGCACGGGCTCGGTCCTGGCGCTGCTCCAACATGTGATCACCGGCGAGGATCGCTGGCTGGTGACGGCAATGGTGCTGCTGCCGGTGGCGCTCGTCCTGGATTTTGCCGACGGGCGCGTGGCGCGGTGGCGTCACCGGAAGTCATCCCTCGGCGCCGACCTCGACTCGCTGGCGGACACGATTTCCTTCGGCCTCGCCCCGGCGGCGCTGGGCTTCGCCGTCGGCCTGCGCGGTGCCCTCGATGTGGCGGTGCTCGTCTATTTTGTGTGCTGCGGCATCAGCCGTCTCGCGCGCTTCAATGTCACGGCCGAGGCGCTCGCGGACGATTCCGGCAAGGTGAAGTATTTCGAAGGCACGCCCATTCCCAGCAGCGTGCTCCTTGTGGGGCTCATCGCGGTGCTGCACGGGCTCGACCGCCTCGGCCCCGCCATGTGGCTGGGGCAGTGGAGCATCGGCGGGACCGTGCTGCACCCGCTGACCCTGGCCTACGCGCTGAGCGGCAGCGCCATGATCAGCACCTGGCGGATACCGAAGATCTAGGGTTAATGTAGGTCGGGGTTTATCCCCGACAACACGTCTTCATGTCGGGCGTAAAGCCCGACCTACAGGGCCAGGCGCTGCCGCGGTTCGTGCAGGGCCGTCGCTTGCAACGACCTAACCCGCGAGGTCGGCCCAAGAGCCGACCCTACAAGGAGAACCTGCCGCGATCGACAATGCGCAGGAAAATCACGCCATGCTCCAGTTGAACGGCGACCAGGAGGCCTTGTACATGCCTTGCGAATAGCGGGTGATCGGGCGGCGGTGGGCGAAATCGGTTACCTGCAACACCGGTCCATCGACGACCCAACCGGTGGCTTTGTGAGAGGCGACTTTGAAATGCAGCGCCGTGGCACTGCGGGCTTCGACTGATTTATGAGTGCGGTTGTTCATACGCCGACACTATAGCCGCGGCGGTATTTTCACCGTATGGGGTGCAAACCCAACTTCGGCGTTTCCTGTCCCCCAATTGGCGCGAGTCCGGGGCCTTCAAAGCCGGGCAGGGAGACCCCGAGTTCTCGCCCAATCGACCCAGCCGAGGCACGGCTGCCACTGGAGGAGCCCGGAAAACAATCCCTTTTTAAAAACCACTGATGCTCCGCCTGCCGGCTGCGCTACTTGGTCCGCTCTGCCGAATCGGCTCCGCGGTAGGTTTCGGGGAGTCGGCTAATCGCCGACTGGCATAGGCGTTTTCTACAACGCGGCGATTAGATGCGCCCCGGCACCAAAACCGGAGCCGATCAGCCTTCGCCTGTCCTACGGCTGACGAGTCCGGCGGAGGGCACTCCCAAGCGCAGCCAGTAGGCGAAGCATTGGTGGTCCAATCCTCCGGAGTTCGGAGTTTTGAAAATTCTCGTTACTCCAGCACCTCGAACTGCTGCCGGAGGATTCGCACGGCGGGGCCGTGCAGGCCGCTCGAGCTCCAGCAATGGGCGGCCTTGGCGCGGCAGGGAATCCCGGCGTCGACGAGCGAGAACATCACGCCGAGGACGCAGGCATCGGTGTCGATGCCGCAGACGACGATCTCGCGCGCCCGCAACCGGCGGATCTTCCGCACCGCGGCAGCGGGCAGGCCGTAGCCGGGTTTCGCGAGGACCAGGTCATCCGGGCCCGGCTCGATCAGCAGCCGGGTGTCCGCCGAGCCGGGATGACAACAGTGCTGGTCCAGCTGGCGGCGAAACAGGGAGTCCCGCGGGTTCACGAAACGCGTGAAGACCCGGCAGTCGAAACCCTGCGCGTAGCGGCGGATGCCCGCCACCACGCGCGGCGGCACGGCCGCGGCTTGCTGGAGATCGACGATGAGCAGCGTGCGCGGCCGCCGCCTCACGACATCGACTTCTCCTCGTCGGTTTCCCTCGGCTGCTCGGGATCGTTGTCGGGGATGCCCGACTCGACGAGGGGATCCTCGCCCGATCCGGAGCGCGCCGGGGCGTCGTCGTCCTGGGGCGGCCTCTTCGGGCTGCGGGTGCTGAGGGGCTCGGGTTCGTCGGGGAACTTCTTCGGTACGGAGCCGGGAATGGGCTCGAAATCGGGGCTCGGTGACTTGGTGGATTTGGACGTGGGTTTCATGGGCTTCGTGGGTTGAACGGTGGACGGGGCGGTGCGGGCCGATGGCGAAGGGTAGCCACCGGCGCCGGCGGCGGCCATCGGCGGGACTACCGCGCCGGGGAACGGAGGCTTTACCGGGGGTGCGTCCCCGGGGCCGGGGCGCTGGAGTTTCGCCGATGGTGGCGGGGGTCGGGACGGACTAGACTGCGGCATGGCTACGTCTTCCCGCCGCCGCAAAACCCCGCATTCACCCGAAAAGGAAAAGGTCGCCGGCGCCCACCGGCCGATCTGGCAGGGCGCCGTCTCGTTCGGGCTGGTGACGATCCCCGTCTCGCTACGCACCGCCACGCACCAGGAGGAGCTGAAGTTCCACCTGCTCCGCAAGGCGGACCTCAGCCCGGTGAACTACAAGCGCGTCGCCGCCGTCGACGGCAAGGAAGTGCCGTGGGAGGAAATCGTGAAGGGCTACGAATACGAGAAGGGCCGGTTCGTCGTGCTGAAGGACGAGGACTTCAAGCGCGTGGACCTCGAGGCGACCGACACGATCGACATCATGGATTTCGTCAGCCTCGCCGAGATCAACCCGATCTACTTCATGCGCCCGTACTACATGGAGCCGCAGCGGGGCGGGGGCGGGGCCTACGCGTTGCTGCGCGATGTGCTCGCCCGCACGCAGAAGGCCGGGATCGCCAAGGTCGTCATCCGCACCCGCCAGCACCTTGCGGCGGTCAAGGCCAACGGCAACGCCCTCGTGCTCGAGCTGCTGCATTTTGCGGACGAACTGGTCGACGTGGGCACGCTGCGGATTCCCGCCGCGAAGGCCCCGGGACGGCGCGAAGTGGACATGGCGACCACGCTGGTGGAGCAGATGACCGAGAAGTGGGATCCGCGCCGCTATACCGACGAATATGCCTCGGCGCTGATGAAGCTGATCCGGCGCAAGATCGAAAGCGGCGGGCGCAGCCTGCCGGCCGCGGCGACGAAGCATCGTCCCGCCAGCAACGTCATCGACCTGGCCGCGATCCTGCAGAAGAGCCTCGACGCCTCCGGCGGCGGCGGCCGGCGCGCGCCGGCGCGGCCTGCGTCCGGCAAACGGTCGCGCGCGGCCTGAGCGTCATGGCCCGGTCGCATACCGCCCGTCCGCATGCGCGCGCCTCCCGCGGTTCGCTGGCCGCCTACCGGCGCAAGCGCGACCTGAAACAGAGCGGCGAGCCCGGCGGAGCGTCCGCCCGGAAAGCCGCCGCGGCGCCGGCGTACGTCATCCAGAAGCACGACGCGACGCGCCTGCACTACGATTTCCGGCTGGAGGCCGACGGGGTGCTGAAGTCCTGGGCGGTGCCGAAGGGCCTGCCGGCGAAGATCGGCGACAAAGCGCTCGCGATCGAAGTGGAGGATCATCCGCTCGATTACGGCGGCTTCGAGGGCACGATCCCCGCCGGGAACTACGGCGCCGGCACCGTGATGTTGTGGGATCGCGGCATCTATGCGCTGGCGGGAGGCGACTTTGCCAAGGCGTACAAGGCGGGGCGCCTGCACCTGGCGCTGGCCGGCGAGAAACTCCGCGGCGAGTGGACACTGGTGCGGATGCGTCCGCGCGGCAAGGAGACCAAGACCAGCTGGCTGGTGATCAAGAACCGCACGCCGGCGCGTTTTCCCCGCGCCGCCGGCAAGGTCGTCCCGCGCGACCAATCGGTGCTGACGGGCCGGACCATGGCCGACATCACCGCGGGGCGGAAGGCCGCCCGCCGCCCGCGCGCCAGCCGGAACGGCGAGACCGAGGACGCCGCGGAGCCCGCCCCTGCCGGTCCCTTGCGCTTCGTCGCGCCGATGAAGGCGCTCGGCGTGACCGCGATCCCGGACGGCGACTGGCACTCGGAGATCAAGTTCGACGGCTACCGGGCGCTGGCCGCCTTGCGGGCGGGGGAGAATCCGCAGCTGTGGTCGCGCAACGAACTGTCGCTCGCGGGGGATTACCCGGAAATCGTCGCCGGCTTGAAACGCCTGCGGTGCCAGGACGCGCTGCTCGATGGCGAGATCGTCGCCCTGGACGAGGCGGGCCGCTCGCATTTCCAGTTGCTGCAGCAACGCGGGCAGGGCGAGCGCCCGCCAGTGTACTACTACGCCTTCGACCTGCTGCGGCTCAACGGCCGGTCGTTCCTCGCCGAGCCGATCGAGACGCGCCGGGCCGCGCTGGCGAAGTTCCTCGCCAAGCCGCCGGACCGGATCCGGCTGTCCGCTGTCTTCGACGTCCCGCCGGCCGACCTCCTGCGCGAGGCCGCGCGCCTCGGGCTCGAGGGCGTCGTCGCGAAAGCGGCGGGCTCGCGCTACGAAGCGGGCCGGCGCTCGGGGGCGTGGCTCAAATGCCGGATTTCCGCGGAACAGGAATTTGTCATCGGTGGCTACACGCCGCCCGAGGGCGGACGGACCTACTTCGGCGCGCTGCTGATTGGGTACTACGCCGGCGGCAAGCTGCTGTATGCCGGCAAGGTGGGCACGGGGTTCGACGACGCCACGCTGGCCACGCTGCACCGGACTTTCCAAAGCCGGCGCCGCACGTCGTGTCCGTTCGCCAACCTCCCGGCCACGGACCGCCCGCGCTTTGGCCGCCCGATGAACGCGGCGGCGATGCGCGAGGTGCAGTGGCTGCGCCCGGAACTGGTTTGCCAGGTGCGGTTCTCGGAATGGACGCAGGACGGGCGGCTGCGGCACCCGGTGTTCCTCGGCCTGCGCCGCGACAAGCCCGCGGCGGAAGTCGTGCGGGAGGCAGGGGCCGTGGAGAAAGGCGGAGGGCGGAAGACGAAGGACGGAAGGTGAAAGCCGCCGTTCCTGTCATCCTGATCCGTGCGAAGGATCCATCGGCACATCCGCAGCGTGACTCATGATGGATCCTTCGCACGGATCAGGATGACAGGTGGCGTGGCGCTGAGGATTGTCCTTCCGCCTTTCGCCCTCCGCCTTCCGCCTTTCCTATATTTTCTGCTTCAACGTCAGCACCGGCTCAAACAGGTCGCCGTGCTTTTTCACGCGGGCGAGGACTTCCTCCGGGCCGAAACGCAGGCGCTCGCCGTCCTTCTTCCTCACGGCGGCCTCGACTTCCTTCCATTCCAGTGGCGTCGACACCGCGGGCTGCGGCGTGGCCCGGAGCGAATACACGCAGACCGTCGTCTTGTGGTCGTCGTTCTGGCTCCAATCGATGAAGACCTTCCGCTTGCGCAGCTCCTTGCGCATGTTGGCCACGATGCGGTCGGGGAACGCGGTGGCGAGCGCCTCGGCCAGTGCGCGGGCCACCTCCTTCGTCCGGTCGAAGGTCACGGCCGTGTTGAGCGGCACGTAGACCTGCAGGCCCTTGGAGCCCGAGGTTTTGGGGAAACATTTCAATTTGCCGGCCGCGAACCGGTCGCGGATCTCGAGCGCCACGCGGCCACAATCGGGCAGGGTGGCGCCCTCGCCGGGATCGAGGTCGAACACGAGGACGGTCGGCCGCTGCAGCGCGCGGGTGCGCGCGAGCGAGACGTGTAGCTCGAGGTCGGCCAGGTTGGCCGCCCAGACGAGGCCGGGCCGCGTGTCGACGACGCAGTAGCTCGTTTCGTCCGCGCCGTCCGCGCGCCGCGTAGACGCGGCCTGCGACCGGCCGGCCGCTCGCGGAGCGGCTCCGCCTGACTTTCGCTTCGTGGGCACGCGCACCGTGCGCAGCCACTTGGGACGATGCACCGGGCAGTTCTTCTCGTAGAAGAAGAATTTGTCCACGCCCTCGGGGTAGCGCTTCATCGTCAGCGCGCGCTCCTCCAGGTGCGGCAGCAGCACGGGCGCGATGCCGATGTAGTAGTTGATGACATCGCCCTTCGTGAATCCGGCTGCGGGATAAAGCACCTTGGCGAGGTTCGAGACCTCGACTTCGTGGCCGTCCACGCGCAGCACGCTGGTCTGCCGGCTCATGGGTCAGCGTACGGCCGCGTGCCGCGAGCGCAGCGGCCGGCCGGTGGTGGCCGAGACGCGCGGCAGCGGTTCCTCGGCCGGGCCGGAAATGACGCGGCCGTCGGGGTGAAAGCGCGAACCGTGGCACGGGCAGTCCCAGGTTTTCTCGGCCGGGTTCCAGGCGACGACGCATTGGAGGTGCGTGCAGATGGCCGAGCACGCCGTCACGCGGCCGCGGGTGTCGCGATAGGCGGCGACCTTGCTCTTGCCCAGGGCCACCACCTTGCCTTCGCCGGGGGCGACGTCACGCAGGGACTTCGCCTCCGGCTTGGTGAGGCGGTCGCGGACCAGGCGCACGGGAAAATCCTTGTTCTCCCGGAGAAAATTCCAGGCCGAGCTGATTTTCTTCCGGTGCGGATCGAACAGCTGCCGCCAGGCGTTGGGCCGGCCGAGGATGGCATCGGCCGCCATCATGCCGGCCACGGTGCCAAAGGTCATGCCGTTGCCGGAGAATCCCGTGGCGATGAACTGGCGCTCCGCCGTCTCGCCGATCAGCGGCAGGCCGTCGTTGGTTTCGATCACCTGGCCGGACCACCGGGCATCGATCTCCGCGTCCGGGGCGAAGGTGCGCAGCTTGGCCTCCAGCCGCGTGTACACGGCCGGGGTGTCGGCTTCCTGGCCGGTCTTGTGGTCCTCGCCGCCGTAGATGGCGTAGGTCTGGTTCCGGCCCTCGGCGGCGCGCAGGTAGTGGTAGGGTTCGGCCGTGTCCCAGAACAATCCCTCCGCCAGGCGGCCGCGCGGCAGGCGCGCGCCCAGCGCGTAGCTGGTGTAGAGCGCGAGCTTCGTCTGGAGCAGCGCCGCGCGGAGCGTGCTGGCGAGGCCGGTCAGCGGGTTGTGCGTGGCCAGGACGAGGTGGCCGAAGTTGATCCGGCCGTGCGCCGTGCGTACCTGGCGCGGTTTCTTCGCGATGGTTTGCACCTCCGTGTCCTCGAAGACCTGCACATTGCCCGCGGCAGCGGCCCGCAGCAGCCCGGTGAGATAGGCGAGGGGATGGAACATGGCCTGGCGGGGAAAACGGACGCCGGGCACCTGGAAGAGCGGCACGGCATCGTCGTACTCCGCGGCCACCCCGAGGGCGCGGGCGGCGGCCGTTTCCCGCTCGAAGAGGGCGGGGCCCTCGTCCGGCGTGGCGGCGTGCAGGAAGCCCGGGCACCACTTGAAACCGCAGTCGATGTCGAGGGTGCGCACCAGCTCGGCGATCCGGTGGATGGCCGCGGTGCCGGCGTCCCACACCTGGCGGGCGGCGGCCGGACCGAAGCGGGACAGCAGCTCGTGCAGGCGGGCATCCGTCACGGCCGTGAGGTGGGCGGTGGTCTGGGCGGTGTCCACGCCGCCGCACCGCTCGCGCTCGACCAGGGCCACGGAAAGGCCTTCCTGCTGGAGCAGGAGAGCGGTGGTGAGGCCCGTGATGCCGGCGCCCACTACGACGACGTCAACTGTGAGATCTTCCTCCAAGCGGCCGAAGCGCGGCAGAACGGAGGTCTTCCGCCAGTGCGAGGTGTGGTCCATGTCGCGGCTCAGCGTTTGCGGCGGGCGCCGCTTTTCTTGCCGCCGCCGTCCTGCTTGTTGACGGTGGCCCAGGCCCGTTGCGCGGCGGTCCGGGCGCTGACGCCGCGGCGCTCGTAGCCCTCCTCGATGTGTTCGGCCTGGCGCTTCTGTTTGTCGGTGTAGGCACTTTTGTCTCCCTGGGGCATGGTCGTGGAATATTGAAGGTTGGAGGTTTGCGCCGCAGCGGCGCCGCGGCGGCCGGAGAAGGCTCCGGCGCCGACAATCTAGCGAGCCTGGCGGGGACCGGCCATCGGGGCGTCTCCCGTGGCTTGGGCGGGAAAGCACCGGAAGGGCGCTGGGTTGGGTTCCTGCCGTAGCGGCGGTCTGTGGTACTGCGCCAAGACATGGGTAACACATAGCGCCAAGACATAGGTAACAGAGGAGGAGACTCATTTAAAGATGAGGAGGAGGGGCGCTGGGGAGGGCGAAGCCCTCCCCGCTGTGTTGAGGACGTAGTTGGAGGTGGCGCATACCTGCGCGGTCCTGGGCGATCAGCAAACCGATGAGGATATGGTCGAGATAAACCTGCCACTGGTCTGGCGCACAGGGGCGCAGGCCGAGCAACTGATGGGCGAAGGCGATACCGAACAAGCGCTGACGCTGGGCCCACCAGGCGCGCCCGCTGACTCCAACCTTCACTGCGGACCAGCCCGTGGGATAGCGGCGAGGCGGCGGCGAACCCCGGTAGCGCCGTCGGCTTTTGGCGTACACCTCCACCGGCCGGCGCATCCCCAAACTTTCATGCGCCCGATCCACGTTGTACCGATGCAGGCAACGGTTGAGCCGGTCTTGGTTGGTGCCTCCAGCTTGCCCGACGAGATCTTCCTGTAAGGTGCGGTGCCAGCGTTCGTGCGCAGCATTGTCCTGCGGGCAGGCCGGTCGACCAAACTGTACCTTGATGCCCAGACGTAGCCACTCGGCACTCAAACGCGACAGCCCCAGGCTGCCCCCGCCACCAAAAGGAGGCCCGTTGTCGACCTGGATGGCACGAGGCAACCCGTAGCGTTGGAACAATGCCAGCATCGCCTGGCGAGTGCAGGCATAGTCCTTGGCTTCGAGCAGCTGCACGGCGAGGCCATAGCGGCTGGCCAGATCGAAGACCGTCAACGGCTCCAAGCCGCCACGCCTGCCGGCACCTTTGAAATCGACCGTCCAAACATCGTTGGGGTGTCGCGCCACTAGACGCGGCGGACACAGCTGCAGGGGGCCTGCGCGGCTGCGCTGCGGCCGCTGGCGCGTCACCTTCGCCTGCGCCAGCCAGCGTTGCAGCGTCCGGATGGCCGGCAACCGCTGACGGGGCCACAACCGCCGCAACTTGTCGTGTAACTTGCGTGCACCCCAAGTCGGTCGTCGCTGGCGCCACCGCAGCAACCGCTGGCGCCAGTACCGGGCCCAGCCCGCCAGCCGCTTGGGCCGTCGGCTTTGCACCGCCAACCCTTTATAGCCACTCTTCGCGTAACGCTGCAGCCACTTATAGCCAGTCTTGCGACTGATCTGGTAGCGCGCGCAGCACCCCGCGATCGTTTCCTTGCCGATGTGCACAGCACATACGAAGCTCAATCGCTCCTCCTGCTCCGTCCAGTTCTTCCAAGGCATATCGCCCTAGCAAAACTGTTACCCATGTCTTGGCGCTATGTGTTACCTATGTCTTGGCCCTATACCTATGACCGCCGACTTCGACAAACGACGCTCACAGAGCGCCGCTACAGCAGACTGGGAGGCGAGGCCGCAACCGGCCGACGCTGTGTCACCGCGACGCTTGCGCCGCCGGCAGCGCCTCGTGCCGCGTGAAGTCCGTCCAGCGGTACTCCACGCGATGACCGAGTTTGTTCACGACCGCGGTCGCCGTACCCTGGGGCTTTTCCGGCGCCGCCGGCTTGCCGGGCTTGTTGGGCTTGTCGTCCTCGGACGGCATCGCGAGGTCCATGTCGAGATCGACGACCTCGCCGAGGCCGAGTGCGACCTTGAACGATTCGTCGATGCTGACCTGGGCCCGCTCGATCCCGTGCGTCTTCTTGTCGATCGTCAGCGTGAGCCCGACCTTGTCGCCTGGAAACAGTCCGCCGGCCGAGCGGCGGAAAGGCACCGCGTAGCTGATGGAGTCGGCCGTTTCCGAGTGCACGCGGGCGTGCTCGAGGTCGATGTACTCCGAAAACGCCTTCGGCGGACGGCGGTGCGCCCGGTTCTTGCGGTCGCTCCAGGTCACGACCTCGGCGGGGGAGGGCGTGCGGCCGTTGAGTTTGAGGAGCTGCCAGCGCTTCTCCTGGCCGCGCGCCGGGTCGTAGCGCTCCACACGCTCCACCACGACGCGGTCGCCGTCGAACTCACGGACATACTGGGTGAACGCCCAGCGTTCGCGTTCGGAGACGAGTTGTTCCGCCACCTCCTGCAGCAGGGCGGGGGCTTCGGCGCGCAGCACCGGGAGGGGAAGAAGGAGCAGGAAGAGGGCAAAAGAGAGACGTCGCATGATCCCCCTTGGACGATGCCCCGGCGTTCCGGTTCCGGCCGGATCGCCGATTGGGGTGAATGCCCAAGAGGGCTCCCTTGGGTGCGCGGAGGCCTGGTCAGGCGGAGCGCTTGCCCCGGGCCTTGCCGGCCGTGGTCGCCCGAACGACTACCGACCCGCGGCCGGCGCTGGCAAATGGCACGCGGTTGCGGGCGAGGGCCGCCGCGATCAGGGCCGCGACCGCCGGACGCCGGAGTGAGGACGCGTCCTCCAGCGGAATCCAGCGCGCCTGGTTGCCGGAGCCCTGCAGCAGCTTCTCCGGATCCGGCAGCCCCTTGCTCGAATTGAAGTAGAGCCGGACGCCGTTCGTGCCGCCACGGAGGGCCAGCACGCCCTCGTAGCCGTGCCCGGTCGGCGAGAAGCTAATGACGAAGCAGTCGCGGTATTCATACACCACCTCATGGGCGGTGGGCAGGAGTTTGCGCAGCGACCGGCGCGTGGCGGCGATCAGCGGCTGCTGCGTGGGTGTGAATTTGACGACCAGGCCGCGCAGTTCGGCTTCCGCCGCCCGTCGCGCCGCCGCCGGCGGAGTGTTCGTAGGTGAAGGGCTCATGGGTTGTGGGGGAATGCCGGGCATCACGGGAGTGAAGTTCCGGCCGCTACACCTTCAACGCATGAACGGGCCGGTTTCGGACACGGCGGGCAGGTATTTTCCGGCGGCCAGACGCCCGGGCTTTCAGGGGACGTGACCTTCATGCTGAGGGAGGAGCTCTCTTGGAAGGGGTCACTCTCTTGGAAGGGGTCAGGCCGCGAATGTTTGGGTCAGCTTGATGGCGAGCGGCTCCGAGTGGGCGCGTTGGCGTTGGAAGCGGGCGAGGTAGCTGCTGCAACAAGCGGCGTGTCCGAGATTGAGGTGCCGGCTCAGCCAGCCGTTGGATGCCTGGGTATGGCGTTTCAGGCACAGGGCGATCGCGAGCTTCCACGTGGCTGATTTCGGCGACGAAATAATCTCGTCGGGGCCCTTTCCCGCGATCGCCAAGGCCTTTGCCAGTGCGGCATGCCACCGCAACTCCCGGATCTCGCGCACCCCGACCGCTTCCCACGCCCGCGCTTCCGCCGCCACGGCATGGTCGCGCAGGAGGTTGGATTTGAAGTCCGCGCCGCCGAGCGCCCAACCGCGACTGAGATTGACGTACGCTTCCGACCTGCCGGCCGGGCCCTCCCGATCCTGCCAGTCGAGATAGCGCTCATAGCATCGCCAGCCCGGCAGTGAATCCGGCAATTCACCGGCTCCCGCCAACGCGTCGTGCAGCTGCAGGAATCGCGGCCGCATCCGCGGCTGCCACAACAGCGGATAGCTACCGTGACGATATTCGCGCAGCCGGCTGACCGGCAGGATTCCGGCGCGCACCGGATTCAGGTGGATGTAGTGACAGACTTGGGCCAGCGCGTCTTGCTCCTCCACCAGGATCGATTTGAAGCGACCTTGAAAGAGATGACCTCGTTCATTGCGGAACCGGTTGAAGCGATTGCCGAAGGTCGACAGCAACCAGTGCATGCCTACGCTCAGGTTGCCCTGTGGGGTCGTCACCGCGAGATGGAAGTGATTTCGCATCACGACAAAGGCGTGCAGCAGCCAGTTGGATCGCACGCAGGCGGCGAACAGGCAGGCGACGAAGGCCGCCTTGGCACCGTCGGTTTCAAACACATCGCGTCGATAGTTGCCGCGATTGATGACGTGATAACAGGCCCCGGGGAATTCGAGTCGAAGTTTGCGTGCCATGGCCGCAGCACATCGCGCGTTTTCGACGGCGCGAGCGCAGCTCCGCTACTTCTCCGTTACCACCCAAACAATCGCGGCCTGACCCCTTCCGGGCAAGAGCTCTGTCACAGGAGACAGGGGACGGAGGACAGACCGCAAAGGACAGAAGACTGACCAGCGGCCCGCAGGGACGCGGGCCCTCCAAGAATGGCGAACCTCCGCGTCCTTTGCGCCCGTGGCGCGAGGAATGGCTCGGGCGTTTCGGGCGATCGTCCGTCTCTTACAACTGCGAGCGGAAGAGACCGCAGAAGTGGTCGACGAGTTTCTGCCACCAGGGGCGGGCGTCGAATTCCTCGAGCGTCAGCGGGGTCGAGTGGGCGAGGTCGTCGGCGAAGAGCTTCAGGCCGGCGCGGGCCACGCCGGCGTCGAGGGTGTTGACGGCCACCTCGTCGTTGATGCCGAAGGAGCGGTTGTCGAAGTTCACCGAGCCGATGGTCAGGAAAAGATCGTCCACGATCATCATCTTGCAGTGGTACATCGCCGGGTTGTAGCTGTGGAAGCGGACGCCGGCCTCGAGCAGCCGGCCCCAACGCGAGCGCGAGGCGGCGCGGCCGAAACGGGAGTCGTTGTGCGCCGGGATGATGACGTCGATCTCGACGCCGCGCTTCCGCGCGTCCAGCAGCATCCCGAGCGCGAGGTCGTCGGGGACGAAATAGGCGTGCTGGATGCGGATCGATTTCCGCGCGGCGGCGATGCCCATGAGGTAGGAGATGCGCGCGTTCTCCGGATCCTCGCCGGGGCCGCTCTTGTAGCACTGCGCGCGGGCGCCGGCGCGCGGGGCGTACTCGGCGGGAAAATAGTCGGGCCCCGTCAGCAGGCGGGCGGTGGTCTGCAGCCAGTTCGCGATGAACACCGACTGCATCTGGCGCACCACGGGTCCCTCGGCCTCGAGCTGGACCTCGCGCCAGTGGTCTTCCTCCGTGGCGTTGCCCAGCCAGCTGTCGTCGATACACATGCCGCCGGTGAAGCCGATGCGGCCGTCGCAGATGAGCAGCTTGCGGTGCGTGCGGTGGTTGATGTCGGCCTTGATCTGCCACCAGTGCTCGCGGCCATAGACGATGTACTGGACGCCACCGGCCAGCAGCCGGTCCTGGTCCTCCTGCTTGAACTTCAGCATGCCCATGCCGTCGACCATCACGTGCACCTTCACGCCGTGCTGCGCGCGCTCGACCAGCGCGTCGATGAACTGGTCGCTGATCCTGCCCGATGACCAGATGTAGGTCTCGAGCGTGATGCTCTTCTGGGCGCCGCGGATGGCGGCGAGCATGACGGGGAAGAAATCGTCGCCGTTGGAGTGGAGCTTCACCGCGTTGCCGCGCGTGAACTCCGCGCCGAGCATCGGGCCCATCGAGTCGGCGAACACCGGGTCCTCCGGGCCGTAGGTGAGCTCGATCGGGTAACTGACGATGCGCGCGGACGTGAACCAGAACAGCGCGCCGAGGGCGATGATGAGCAGGCCGAGCGCGGCGAGCCAGCGGCGGAGGCGATCGGAGGGATCGAGCGGCGGGCGGGGCGGGCGGGCCTTCTTGGGTTTGCGCTCGGCGCGGGGGTGAAGAAAGGCCGGCAGCAGGGTGGAGGATTTCATTGGGGCGGGGAAGGGAGGCGGCACGCCCCCCTTTCTGGAGTGATATTGCCGGCGGTGGGTTCCCGTCCGGGAGACGATTTTCCCCGCCACTTCGGCGCCGGGGACGGGTCTGAACTCCTGCCCGGGCCAAGGGTCGCTTCGCGTGACGCTGTAGCGGCGGTCTATGACCGCCGGCTCCGGCGGAACGGCGCTCATCGAGCGCCGCACAACAAGCCGACTCGTCACCCAGGCCGCCATGCCGGCCACTTCCTCTCCCTCGTCACGGCCCGCCGCTTCCCCGCGTGCCCGGCGTCCGCTCTGGCGGCGCCGTCGCGTGCAATGGGGCGCGGCCGTGCTGGCGGTGGCGGTGGTCGCGACGCTCGCGGTGATGCAGTTTGCCGAGATCGAGTGGCGGGAGGTGTTGCGCGACGTCCCGGCCTGGTTGCAACAGGTGAACACGCCGCTGGCACTGGTGCTGATGGCGACGCTGCCCATCGTCGGCTTCCCGGTCAGCGCGGTCTACCTCGCGATCGGCGCGATCTTCGGTCCGGCGTGGGGCGGACTCGTCGTGATGGGCATCACACTCGTCCACCTCGCCGGAACCCATGTGCTGGCCCGCACGCTCCTCCGCACCCGCATCGAGCGCTGGCGTAAGCGCTGGCAGCAAAAACTCCCGGTGATCTCGCAGGGGGATAATATCTCGCTCGTGGCGATGATTATCATCGTGCCCGGGCTGCCCTACGTGGCTCGCAACTGCCTGCTGGCGATCTCGGGCGTGCCGTTGCGGTATCTCATCGGCGTGGGCGTGCCGCTGTACGTGGCGCGCTCCTACACCACGCTCTTCCTTGGCAACCTGGGCAGCAACCACTCGCCGCGGACGCTCGGGATCATCGGCGTCATCTTCGTGGCAAAACTCGCGGTGAGCGCGCTGCTGTTTTTCCGGCTGCGACACCACGCCCGGAAGTGAATGGGCGGGGTTCCCCCATAGGCCCCATAGGCCCTATAGGACCTATAGGACCTATGGGACCAGACCGCTGGCACTCCCTAGTGCATCAGGTGGTAGACCGTGATCGAGGTGGCGATCGAGACCGAGGTGGTGGTGAGGGCGAGCAGCACGCGGCCGTACACGGGCAGCCCGAGCCAGAAGTGTTGGACCGGACGGAAGATCTTGCGCAGCCACACTTCCAGGCGGTCCATGACCTTCGCCATCCAGAGCCAGTCCGTCGCGATCAGGGCACCCGCCAGGAAGAACAGCGGCGTGGCGGGTCCCGGGATCACGGTGAGGACGATCGCCCCCGCCAGGAGCAGCGCCGCGAGCACGAAGCGCAGCACGCGGCCGGCCCAGTGCTGGCGCTGGGCCTTGCGGTTGCGTTGGTAGCGGTCGCGGAAGCGGCGCCCCGGCGTGCCCGCCCGCAGGGACCGCCACTCTTTCGCCAGGGAAGATTGCATGACGGTGAGACCGCCAAAAGCGCGCCGGGGTTCGTCCAATCGGTAATTGCGTAGTTTCCCCGTGCAACCCGGGCCCCCCGGCCCGGTCCATTCAGGATGCTCCGCACCTTCGGCGATTTCATGCTTTCCCCGCGTCGCATTGCCCTCCTCCTCGCCGTGGCCCTCGGTTTGGTGGCGTTCATCGCGTTTCGCGACCAGTTGAACCTGCACAACCTGCACGCCCACGCCCTGGAGCTGAACCCCGCGGTGGTGCTGCTCGCCCTGTTCACGCTCCCGCTGGTCGGGTTTCCCGTCAGCGTGATGCACGCGGTCAGCGGCGCGAAGTTCGGCCTGCCGCTGGGCATGACCTTCGTCGGGCTTTCCATCGCCTTCCAACTTTTCGCCAGCTATGGCATTGTGCGGCTCGCCCCCGGGTTTTTCGCGACGCGCTTCGCCTGGCTGCGCAAGAAGCTGCCGCCGGCGACGCACCGGTCCCTGACGCTCTTCACGCTGCTGCTGCCGGGCGCGCCGTATTTTGCGCAGAACTACACGCTCGCCCTCGCGCGGGTGCCGTTCTGGCTGTTCTTCCGCTTCGCGTTCCCGATCGCCTTCGGCCGCTCGCTCATCGGGGTGGTCTTCGGCGAGTGGAGCCAGCACATGACGCCGGGGCGCATCGCCTTCTTCGTGATCTACACTGCGACCATCATGCTGATTTGCGGGCTGGCGTTTCGGCGGCTGCGGGCCCAATTGCAAAATCCACGACGAGCGGGAAATGGTCGGAAGCGATCCGCGCGGTCCGGTCACGCGGGACGATGACCCGCTCCGGGACGAAGCCCGCGGAGACGAAGATGTGGTCGATGCGGGCGAAGGGCTGCGTGGAGCTGAACGTCCGCAGCGGCGTGTGCCCCTTGAGGCTGGCCTGGGCGTCGCGGAGGTGCTGCGCGGCGAGGCGGTAGGGCACGGAGCCCGGCGTGGCGTTGAAGTCGCCGCAAAGCAGCACGTCCTCGCCGGCCGGCACGGCGCCGAGCCACTCGGGCCCGACCAGCGCCTCCATCTGCCGCTTGCGCTCCTCGATGCCGAGGCCGAGGTGCGTGGTGATGACGTTGAGGCGGCGCGCGCCGAGGACCATGCGGACCCACATCGCGGCGCGCGGTTCCGGCCACCAGCCGCCGGGGGCGGTGGGGAGGAAGGCGCGCTTCACGACCTCGACCGGCCAGCGGCTGAGGAGCGCGTGGCCGTAATGCTCTCCGTCCTGGGAAACCGTCGGGCAGAACGCGACGTGCATCTCCAGGTTGCGCGCGATGATCGCGGCCTGGTCCTCCGCCCGCGAGCGGCGGCGGCCGAGGTCGACCTCCTGCAGGGCGACGATGTCCGCATCCTGGTTGCCAATGAGCCGGGCGATGCGGCGGGGGGAGACGCGCCCGTCCATGCCCTCGCAGCCGTGGACGTTGTAGGTGAGGACCCGCAGCGCGAGCGTATCGCCGGCGACCGGCACCGGCTGGGCCCGGGCCAGCGGCGCGCGCTCCAGGAGGTTCAGGGCGGCGGACCGCAGCGCCGCGGGGCGGATGTGGTCCTCGCTGCCCGCCGGCAGGCGCGTCCGCGGGGGCAGCAGGACGAAGCCACGCGTCTCCTCGGGCCCGAGACCGGCGTGGCTGCCCCGCTCGGGGCAGAAAGTCCAGGGCGTGGCGCCCGGGCTCCACCCGAGCAAGAGCAGGTCGCCGGTGTGCGGATGGCGCGCGAGTGCCGCGAGGTCGTCGGCCATTTCCTTCCGCACCGGCTCGGGATGCGGCAGCAGCGCGGGCACGCCGTCGGGCACGGGCGTCTCGCCGTTGGCGTGAAACCAGACGATGCTGCCGTCCTCGCGCTTCATGACGACCCCCGGGACGCCGCCCGGGTTGACCAGGCGCCGGGCCACGGCGGCGCGGTGCTCGTCGTCGAGCGGCTTGGCGAGATAGACGTGGCCGACGGGGCCGATGGCGGCGATGGTGAAGGTCGCCTCCTCGCCCGGCGTGAGTTCGCTCGCTTCCGACCAGCGGACAAAGCGACGCGTGGCCGCGCGCCCCGGGTGCCAGGTGGGCAGCGGGCGGACTTGGGAGCGACGCGACCGGGGAGCTTCCTGCTGCGAGATTTCCAGGGCGGTGCGCACGACCTGCTCGATGCCGCCCGGCACTTCCGTGTCGAAGGAGCGCGTGCGCTCCTGCCCGTGGTCGGAGAAGACCCACACCGTGTAGTCGCGGCCGCGCGCCGACTCGGCCGCGCGGTGCAGCGCGCGGATGGAGCGGTCGATGCCGAGCAGGGTCCAGTGCGCGAAGACCGAGCCCGGGCCCCGGCGGTGCGCGTGCTCGTCGTAGCCGACGAAATTCAGGTGGATGACCGGCAGGCCGCGCGCGAGGTCGACGGCGGCGCCGATGGTGATGAGTTCGCGCAGGCCGATGGTGACGAAGAGGCGGGAGACGAACATCAGGAGCTCCGGCCGGAGTTTTTCGCCGTGGAAAAGGCCGACCACGAGGTCCCACACCGCGAGGGCCGTTTCCAGCAGCATCAGCCCGGCGATGCCCAGCGTGTGCAGCGGGTGCAGCAGCATGAACACGAAAATATTCCCGATCTTGCCCGTGCGCCACATGTCGGCGAAGCCGATGCTGGCGGCGCAGAAGTGGCTTTCCGCCTGGGTGGCGCCGCCGGTGTAGATGTTGGACCACGAGCTGCCGCCCTCGAGCAGACCCGGGGCCTGCGCGGCGCAGGCGGCCTCGGCGTCCTTGGCCCAGTCGGGCGAGCACATGACGCCGTGCCGGCGCTTGCTGCGGTCGTAGAAGGCGAAGGCCGGCACCGCAGCGCGCACGCCGTAGAAGAGTTCCGCCTGCACCGCGGCGGTGGTGCTGGGCAGGCCGGGATAGAAGGTGTGCAGGCGGTGACCCTCGCGCCGGAGCAGGCGGCGGAGAAAGGGCATGCGGCGGCCGGCGACCGCGCGCTCGAGCTGCGTGCGGGACAGGCCGTCGATCTGGATCATCAGCAGCCCCGGTTCCTCGCCGGTGCCGCCCGGCCGGTGCCGCCGCGCCGCCCACTCCCGATGACTGAGGCGGCGGCGGATACCACGGAAGAAGGCTTCGAACTTGGCGAACATTCGGGGATTGGAGGAGATTTTGAGTACCCTTACACACCCCGCCCTTCGGGCACCCCTCTTACTAGAGGGGACCCGGACGGGCACGGCCCGAGATCCTCTCTGGCTAGAGCGGACCCGGACGGGTACGGCCCGAGATCCTCTCTGGCTAGAGCGGACCCGGACGGGTACGGCTTGAGATCCCCTCTAGCAAGAGGGGTGGCGCGCAGCGCCGGGGTGTGTGGCTCGGTTCTCACGATGCCATCGCCGTGCTGATCGCCTTGGCGTTGCGCGAGAGGAGTTCCCACTCGACGCCGATGCGCTCGGTCAGCGCGAGCCAGGGGCTTTGGGCGGTCTGGAGGCGCTCGCGGCGCGTATCGCGGCGGATCCGCTCGTAGAAGTCGATGGCCTGCTGCGCGCAGTGCCCGCGGGCGAAATTGCCGGCGGTGGCGACGGCCGCGGCGCTGAACTGCCGGCGGCGGGCGGGATCGGCGGCGAGGCGCTGCAGCTGCTTCGCGAAGTCCGCGGGGCGGGCCTGCGGCGCCAGCAGGAAACCGTTCTTCCCGTGCGCCACGACCTCGCGGACGCCGGACGCCTGCAGCGCGATGACGGGCGCGCCGGCGGCCATCGCCTCGGCGACGACGAGGCCCTGCGTCTCCGAGCGCGAGCTGAAGGCGAACACGTCCATGGCACGGTAGGCGTCGTGGAGCGCCGGCCCCGTGTGCGAGCCGGCCAGCACGAGGCGCGACTCGACGCCGCGCCGCCGGAAGATTTCGCGCAGGGCGTCCTCGGACGGGCCGCCGCCGACGACGAGAAACCACGCGGTGCGGTTTGCCTGGAGGAAGCGCGCGACGGCCTCGCCGAGGTAGGGCAGGTTCTTTTCCGGGGCGAGCCGGCCGACGTGGCCGACGACGAAGGCCCGCGCCGGCACCTTGAACTTGCGGCGGAAGCGCGCGCCGTTGCCGCGGGCGAAAGCCGCCGTGTCGATGCCGGTGGGCACGACGGTGACGGGGACTTTCACGCCGCGGCGCTTGATCAGGCGGGCGATGCTGTCGCTCGGGGCGATCACGCCGTCGCAAAGGTTGGCGTAGGCCGTCGGCAGCGCCATCGCCGCGCGCCGCAGGGCGGGCGAGTTGAACGGCATGTAGTGGACGTAGTCCTCGTACTTGGTGTGGTGCGTGAACACCACGGGGATGTTGCGGTTGGTGGCGAAGCGCAGCGCGGTGTCCCCGAGCAGGAACGGGTGGTGCGCGTGGACGATGTCGGCGGCAAATTCGTCGAGCCGCGACGAGAGCGACGCGGCGAGCGGCAGGCGGACGGAGAAGTCGCTGCCGTTGAAGTTCTGGATGGCGGCGACGCGTTCGACGATGGCCTCGGCGCGGCGCGAGGTGCGGCCGGGCAGGCGGGGCGCCACGACGAGCACCTCATGGCCGAGGCGCTGGTATTCCGCGGCGAAGGTGCTCACCGAGCGGGCAACCCCGCCGACGTGCGGCAGGTAGGTATTGGTCATCAGGCAGATTTTCATCGGGTGGACAGGAGTTGGAATTGGGTGAGGGTGGAGCCGGCGGGTACCGTTTCGGGGGCGCAGCCGGGGACGCGGAAATCGAGGGCGGGCGCGGGACCGCGCCAGACGGCGTCGACGCGTACCTCGACGCCGAGCGCGTTGGTGGTGAAGCGGACGCCGACCGGGCCGTGCGGCGTCAGCGTGGGTTCCATTTCGACCGGGCCCGCGGCCAGCCAGGCCGGCGCGATTCCGGCGCCGACCACGAGGCGGTCGCCTTCCTCGCGGAGAAGGAGATTGCGCAGGAGCATGAGCCACTCGGCGGCGGCCCAGATATGCTGGCCGTCGCCCATGCAGCCGCCGCCCGTGCGCGGGTGGATCGCCTCGGGCCACTGGCCGGTGGGCGAGGCCAGGTCCGCGATGCGCTCGAGGAGCGGCCACACCGCCTCGGGCCGGCCCGCGCGCAGCCAGGCCTGCGCGAGGTGGAGCGTCAGGTAGACGTTGAGCCCGGAGTGGATCATGTCCTGCAGGAACACGCCGCTGTGGAAGGAGTGGTCGCGCAGGAAATCCGCCGTGCGCAGGATGCGTTCGTCGCCGGCGGGGAAAAGCTGGAGCGGGTAGTCGGCGACGATGGAGCCGATGGCGCCGGAATCCATGCGGCGGTAGGGCGAGGCCGGGATGGCGCCGGGAAAGCGCCGCCGCGGACCCGCGGGGAAGGAGCGCGCGATCGTGGCGAGAAATTCGTCCGCCTCCCGCGCGCATTCCGTCGCAAAATCCGCCGGCACGCCGGGCAGGCGGGAAACCTCGCGCAGGCCCGCCACCGCCCAGAAATCGTCCCAATAATAAAAATCATTGGGGCCGAGATGCTCGGCGCTGAAGCCGGCGGGCAGCAGGCCGGCCTCGGGCCGCCGGGCGTCGCGGGGCAGGCGCTTGCGCTGGATCCAGCGCGCGCCCTTGGTGGCGGCCGCCACCCAGCCGGCCGGCGGGGTTTCGCCCGTCAGCTGCGCGAAACGCCCGTACAGCCAGAGCGCCTCGCCGTTGCTGTCCCATTCGCCTTCCTGCGAAAGGAAATAGCCGTCGCGCCGCTGCCGGGGCGCGAACTGGCCCATCGCGCGGCGCACCCGCTCAATGCCGCCGAGCGTGAGCAGCGGGTGCAGGATGAATACCGCGTCACGAAACCAAAAGCGCTTGTAGGTGTAGGGCCCGGGATAGACTTCGTCGGGCGAGAAAAGCACGAGGTTGTGGCGGGCGAGGTCGTAGAGGCGCTGCAGCCGCGCGTCGGGCACGGTGAGCCGGGCGAGCGGGCTGAGCGCGGCGGACCACATGCCGGGCGTGCGGGCGACGGGCCGTTGTTTCGGTTTCAGCTCGTCGTAGATCGGGACGCGAATGTGCAGCGGGGCGGTGGCCGTGCCCGACACCGGGAAGAGGGCGGCGGCGGTGGCCATGCCCGCGGGGCAGGCGATGCGCTCCGCGGCGGCGGCGTCCTCCAGGTGCAGCGAGATGTCGCCGGCCTCGTAGTTCGAGAGCAGGTTGCGGGCGGGCGCCTGGTCGAATCGCACCTCGTGCTGGCCGTTGACGAGCCAGCCGCGCCCGCCGTCGGTGATCCCGATTGCGCCGACGAAGCAGACGCCCTCGGGATTGTAGGGCCGCAGGGCAACCGCGACATGGCCGGGCACGGTGGCCGAGCACTCCAGCTGGATGCAGCACTGCGGGTCGGGTTCCAGGCAGAGGTCGACATCGCTGACCACGATGGCGTTTTCGTCGCGGGCGACCGAGCGCACGTGCAGCCGGCCGTCGGTGAGCAGTTCCTGGCCAAACTCCGTCAGCTGCGACGGGAAGAGCGGCCGGCCGGGCGCCGGCACGAACCAGAAATCGAGCGACCAGCCGTCGAACAGCGGCGTGACGAGCCCGCGCGGGTCGACAATGGGATAGAAGGGAAAGTCCGGCCGGCCGACCGCGGTCCAGTTGCGATGCGTGAGGTTGATGTGGCTGAAGGAAAAGGCGCGGGGGATGAACGAGGCGTCGTCCGGGTTGAACTGCCGTTCGACCCAGTAGGGCCAGACCCAGTCGAGGTTGTGCTGGATGGCCTTGGTGTTCACCAGGCCGCGGGCGTGGAAAAGCATGCCGGCGCGCAGCAGCTCGATCGGCTCGCCGACCTCGGATTTCTGGGCGAACCCGCGCAGCCGGGTCAGCAGCGCCACCGGATCAAGAAAGCCATAGGCGCGGGCCAGCCGGGTGATGAGGAAGCGGGCAGGGTGGGAATGCACTTTCATCCAAGGTTTTGGTCACTCCGCGGCGGGACAAAGTGCCGGGTAATATTTTGCCGTTCGAGGGAACCCGCGGCGGAACAACCGGGGTTCGGGCAAGGAGCCGTCCGGAAGCCACCGACACACCCCGCCCTGGCGGGCACCCCTCTTCATAGAGGGGATTTTACAGCGTTGGTCCGGATCCCCTCTAGCAAGAGGGGTGGCGCGCAGCGCCGGGGTGTGTCGCTTCAGCAACCTCCGGAACGTGTTCACACCGGGGTGGTCATGCCGCCGGATTCGGCGGCGAAGCGGAGAGCGCAGGCGGCGGCGCGGGGCGAGGGGAAGGCGGGGGCGACCGCGGCGGTTGCGGCGTCGGTGGCCGCGCAGCGGGCCAGCGCCTCGCGCCAGTGCGGCGCCAGCATTTCGGGCGGCCGGGTCCAGACCGCGCGGTGCAGGCGGGCCATGGCGCCCGGATCGCTGAGGAGAAAACCCTTCTCCCGGGATCCGAGGGCGTCGGGACCGTCGTGCAGCGTTTTTTCCTCGAGCTGCTCCAGGCGCTGGCGGGTGGCGGCCGGCTGCCGGGGGCGGTCGCGCTGGAGCGAGCCGTGCACGGCATTGGCCACCGGGTCGAGCACGGCGTGGGCAAAGCCCAGGCCGGTGGCGCGCGCGGCTTCGGCGCGGGTCGCCGCCTCGAACGCGAGCTCGAGCTCGCGTAGTTCGGGCGGTGGCGCCGTTTCCTCGGGCGTGCAGAGCAGGCCGCGGCGCCGCAGGGCCTGGCCAAGGCTCTCGCGGGCGGTGAGCTGGGAAAAAATTCCGGACACCATCAGGCCCACCAGCACGGGCAGCATCCATGGGACGAGAGCGGGCGCGTATACGAGCAGCAGGACCAGCCAGGCGAGGCCGACCGTGATCTGGCCCGCGTGGGTGACGAAGGCCTCGCGCCACGTCGTGTGGCCGTCGCGCCGCTGGGCCACCCAGCGCACGCCGCGACCGAAGATCGTCGCGAGGACGAAGTTCGCGTGGAAGAGCATCAGCACCGGCGCGAGGAACGCGCCGAGGAGGGTCTCGAGGAAGACGCCGCCCCACAGGCGCGCCGCGCCGCCGAACGGGGCGAGGCCGCCGGGTTGCCGGCGGCGATCCACCACCGCGAGCACCTTGGGCAGGAAGAGCAGGCCGAAGGTCAGGGCGGTCAGCGTGCCCGCCTGCCAGGCGGCGCTGCGGTCGATCAGGTTGGCGAGCGCGGGCTCCGGCAGCCACGTCAGTCCGGTGCGGGCAAAGCCGACGGCGAGCAGGGTCCCGAGCAGCAGCGAGACCAGCCACAGCAGCGACGAGACATACGAGAGGATCCCGAGCGAGAAATGGACGCGGTTGATGGTGTGCAGCCCGCGCGCGAAGATCAGCCAGAAGTGCTGGAGGTTGCCCTGGCACCAGCGGCGGTCGCGCCGCGCGTAGTCGATCAGCGTCGGGGGCAGTTCCTCGTAGGTGCCCTCGAGGTCCCCGGCCAGCCACACCAGCCAGCCCGCGCGCCGCAGCAGCGCGGCCTCGACGAAGTCGTGGCTCAGGATCTTGCCGCCGAACGGCTCGCGGCCCGGCAGCGGGGGCAGCGCGCAATGGGCGATGAACGGCGCCAGCCGGATGATGGCGTTGTGGCCCCAGTAATTGCTCTCGCCGACCTGCCAGTAGGTCAGGCCCGCCTGGAAGATCGGGCCGTAGAGGCGGCTGGCGAACTGCAGCGCGCGGGCGAAGGGCGTGCGGGCGCGCACCAGCGTCGGCGCGGTCTGGATGAGCCCCGCGCCGGGATTGTACTCCATCAGCTGGACCAGCCGGACGATCGTGGCGCCGGCCATGATGCTGTCGGCATCGAGCACCACCATGTAGCGGTAGCTGCGGCCCCAGCGGCGGCAGAAGTCCGCGATGTTGCCGGCCTTCTTGTTCGAGTTTACCCGCCGGCGGCGGTAGAAGAGCCGGCCGGCCGCGCCGAGCTCGCCGACGAGCCGCGCCCAGCCGAGCTCCTCCTCGACCCACTGGTCGGGGTCGGTCGAGTCGCTGAGGATATAAAAATGGAAATGCTCGAGGCGGCCGGTGCGCTCGACCGACCGGTAAATCGCCGCGAGCCCGGCGCAGATCCGGGCGGGCGACTCGTGGTAGACCGGCATGACGATCGCGGTGGGCGCGAGGGGCACCTCCAGCCCGGAGGGCAGGCTGCGGCCGATTGCGCACGGGTCGCGGCTGCGCCGCCGCCGCACCATGAAGCCGAAGAACGCGTGCGCCGTGCCAAACGCGACGAACGCAAACAGCAGGCAGAAGAGCAGCCACACCAGTCCCGCCCAGCCCTGCAGCGGCGAGCCCCACAGCAGGTCCGCCATCCCGAGCGAGGCGAGCCCGGTGAAAAACACGACGAAGGTGAGGATGGCCATGCGGCGCCGCGTGATGCGCTCGCGAGTCAGCAGGGCTTGGAAGGCAGCGGACATCTTCAGAAGCGCACCACGTAGAAAACCGCGACCAGCAGGAGGGCGAACAGCAGCCAGGTCGTCAGGCCGCGCAGCAC
>Ga0247757_10000732_pt1 | contig 25877 bp, 23 predicted proteins | sample UWRJL126311R4_FD_180929 | JGI IMG/M metagenome (GOLD analysis project Ga0247757, IMG submission 180929) | Plant litter microbial communities from Arlington Agricultural Research Station in Wisconsin, United States - UWRJ-L126-311R-4 | ecosystem: Environmental > Terrestrial > Plant litter >...
TGCCGGCAAGGAGGCGTTCCCGGCTTCCTTCGTCGTGAAGCTCGACGACCCCGAGCAGCACAAGGACTTCGACGAGGCCATGATCGGTCAGCCGGGTGTGCTCGACGTCAAGAACCAGAAGGACCTGATCGACCGGTTGTTCGCGGTGCTCGACGGTATCCGCAACGTGGCGTTCGCGGTGGCGCTGGTGCAGGCCATCGGCGCGGTTCTGCTGATCGCGAACATGGTTCAGGTGGCGGCCTACACGCGGCGCACCGAGATCGGCATCATGCGACTGGTCGGAGCGACGCGGTGGTACACCCAGTTGCCGTTCCTGCTGGAGGCGATGCTGGCCGCCTTCGTCGGGGTGGTGATCGCGATCGCGGGCCTGATCGTGGTGCGCGCCCTGTTCCTGGAGAGCGCGCTCGACCAGTTCTATCAGGCCAACCTCATCGCCAGGGTCGACTACGCCGACGTCATCTACTACAGCGCACCGTGGATGCTGGGCGTCGGGCTCGCGATGTCGGGATTCACCGCCTATGTCACGCTGCGCCTCTACGTGCGGCGGTAGCGATGGCCAAGAAGACCAAGACGGTCAGGGACAGCAACAACCAGGTCGTGGCGACGAATCGCAGAGCGCGCCACAACTTCTCGATCCTGGAGACCTTCGAGGCAGGGGTCGCCCTGGTGGGCACCGAGGTGAAAGCCCTGCGGGAGGGTCAGGCGTCCCTGGCCGACGCGTTCGCCACCGTCGACGACGGTGAGATCTGGTTGCGCAACCTGCACATCCCCGAATATCACCACGGCACCTGGACCAACCACGCTCCGCGGCGCAACCGCAAGCTGCTGTTGCACCGCCGGGAGATCGACACGCTGGTCGGCAAGACGCGCGACGGCAACCTCACCCTGGTGCCGCTGTCGCTGTACTTCACCGGCGGCAAGGTCAAGGTCGAGTTGGCGCTGGCCCGCGGCAAGCAGGCCCACGACAAGCGTCAGGACCTGGCTCGGCGAGACGCGGAGCGGGAGGTCACCCGGGAGCTGGGCCGCCGCGTCAAGGGCATGACCTCCTGACCGGCGTTCTCAGCGCGCTCGTCGCAGCCCTGGGATACGGGGTCAGTGACTTCGTCGGCGGGTACGCCTCGCGCCGCGTCGCCGCGCTGCGGGTCGTCATCGTGTCCTACCCGCTGGCGCTGGTGTTGCTGACGGTGGTGGCACTGACGGTCGGCGGTCAGATCAGCACGCCGGCCGTGCTGTGGGGGCTGCTGGCCGGTGTCTGCCAGGCGTTCGGGGTGTGGTGGTTCTACGCCGCGCTCGGGTCGGGCCCGATCTCGGTCATCTCGCCGCTGACCGCGGTCCTGGTGGCCGCGGTGCCCGTCGGGGTGGGCGTCGCGCTGGGGGAGCGCCCCAGTGTGCTCGCCGGCGTCGGCGTGGTGTTGGCGTTGTTGGCCGTCGTGCTGGTCAGCAGGCAGGCCGAGGGCCCCGCCGATGCCGACGGGTTGCATCGATTCACCGTTCGGGTGGCGTGGCTGACCGTGGGATCCGGGGTGGCGTTCGGGATGAACTTCGTGGTGCTGGACCGGGTTCCCGTCGCCGCCGGGCTGTGGCCGCTGGTGTTCGGGCGGTTGGCGGCGACGGGCATCGTCGTCGTGGCGGCGGCGCTGACCGCCAACCTGGTGCTCGAGCGGGGTGTGCCGCTGCGGCTGGCGCTTCTGGCCGGGGTGCTCGACACCGTCGCGAACGCCGCCACCCTGCTGGCCCTCCACGCGGGGCTGCTGTCGCTGACCGGCGTGCTGGTCGCCCTGTATCCGGCGGCGACGGTGCTGCTCGCGATAGCGGTGCTGCGCGAATCGGTGACCCGCAGCCAGGCGGTCGGCATGATCGTGGCGTTGGCCGCCGTGGCGCTGATCGCCGCGAATCCCGGCTGAGTCGGAGCTGCGGCCGAACCGGAACAAAAATCGTTCGGTCTCCGTTGTCTTGCCCGGTAGTATGAACTTTCTCGCTGAACGTCGGCGAGGGTGCGAGGGGCTGAACGGTTTCGACTTCGCGCATCGAATCAAGGGAAGCGTGCCGGTGCAGACAACTGACCACCGTAAGCGTCGTTGTAACCAATTAAGCGCCGATTCCAATCAGCGCGATTACGCTCTCGCTGCCTAAGCGAAGCTAATCCGTCAGACCGGGAGAGCCCTCGACCCGGACCCTGGCGTCATCTAGAGGGACCCACCCACGGGTTCGGTCGCGGGACCCGTGGGGACATCAAACAGCGACTGGGATCGTCATCCTGACTTGTTCGCGTGATCAGGAGATCCGAGTAGAGACTTAGCGAACTGCGCACGGAGAAGCCTTGAGGGAATGCCGTAGGACCCGGGTTCGATTCCCGGCAGCTCCACCGAAGAAAAGCAGGTAGACCCGCCCAAAGGGGCGGGTCTCTTGCTTTTCACCACACTTGTCAACCAGCTCACAGGGCTGCACTCGGACGTCATGGCGTCCATCCGCACCGACGAGCGCCGCGACGGCACCGCCGCGTACCGCGTCAACTTCCGCCACAACGGCAAGCAGACCTGCCTCACCTTCGGAGACGCCGCGCTGGCCAACGTGCTCTGCAACGCGATCAACCAGCTCGGCGCCGCACGCGCTCTGGAACTACCCCGCATCGACCGCACCCCGCGCCGCGACACCACCAGCTCGCTGACCGTTGAGCAGTGGCTCACCACCTACATCGCCGCGTGAATCGCACCGACTATGCGCCCGGCTTGGTCGCGATGAACACCTTCTCGCCGCGCGCTAATCCATAGCGTGTGACGTCGGGTTCCTCTGCAGTGAACTCCCCGAGGGAGAATACGGCGTCGGTGATGCGATCACGGACGTCGCGGCCGAACATGCGCACATGATCACGCTGCCCGAAATACAGCACTCGGTCCCGCTCCGACTGGTGCGCAGGATTCTCGTAGGTGGAATCCCAGCCCTCGACAATCGGAAACATCAACAGCGCTCGACCACCCGGGCTGAGAATGCGGTGCATTTCGTGCAGCGCCTTCTTGTCATCGACATGCTCGAGGACGTGTGAACAAACGATCAGGTCGACCGACTCATCTGGAAGGTCGATGCTTTCGATGTTCAGGACGATGTCCGCAGCGTCCGGGTTGAGATCGGCGGCCCGGTATTCACCGGCTCGGTGCTTGAACAACTTCGCTAGGTGCGGCTCGGGCGCGAAGTGCAAGATGTTAGCGCCGTCAACGATGCTGGGGTGATCCGCGACCCACTGGGCGAGTAGGCGATGGCGTTCTTTGGAACCACACCCACCACACGCGGCACCACGGCGAGGGGGATCTCCAAACGGCCAGAAGCGGCCTTTGTACCCACACAGGTTGCATTCCCGCACGTCAGCCTGGCAGAGACTTTTAAGAGCTCGCCGTAAAAGCTGGACATTATTCATGGTCTGCCGAGTGTTCAACGATGTCACAGTAAGGTTCCCCCAGGATCCCCAGGCAATTGCCAGCCTCCGATACTCAGCGACAGTAGCCAATACTCTCCAATTCCATGTGTTATCCAGAAATCTTCAATCGCGAGCCGCAGCCAGTTGATCGCCTGGGGAGAGCCGGCCACATGGTGCAGTCTCTCTTGCGCCCGGATGTCCTAATTCAGTCGCCTGGACTGACCGCCGTCGAATTAGTTCCGACGACATTGTCTACGTGGCGCCGCTAGCTGCACGAGAACATCAAGCCATGATGGTGACGTTCGATGATTGGTGGGGGAGCCCCGTCATCAAGGACTTCGACGGCGGCTTTTCACTCGAAAGAAACTTGTTCTTGCCCTCGCGAATATTGAGGGGGGGAGCGCATGTCGATCCGGCGGTGAACAATGCGCATCGTGCGCTCGCGGAGAGCAATTCGCTGGGATGGGTTATCGGAGACTAGGAAACGTCTCGCCCGTCGGAAGCTAATCCCGTATTTCCGTCTGCCAGGCAGATCTCGTATGAGGTGTTGGAACAATCCGACGGCAACTCGAGCTGGTTCGAACAGTGCCCGACGGCTAAAGATGAAGAGGTGGGCAAACGCTGTACTGACTTCATCTTCGATTCCCGGCAGCTTTACCGAAGAGCAGGTCAGGGACGCAGTCCCTGACCTGTTTTCGTTGTACGTGCGCCTGTCACTTGCTGTCGGCGCGCCCGATCGGATCGGCACCGCCGCTGAACGCGGCGGGCGGGCCAGCTGTCCTCGTCGACGTGCAGCGCGGTCCGCAGGTAGCGGTGCTCAACCGCTGGATGACGGCGACCCGTTCCGGGCTCTCGTCAGTGGTCTCGGCCACCTCGTATCCGACGATTCCGCCGAGAGCGTGCTCGGCGCGAAAGAAGGTGAGCAGGTCTGTCGCACCAGGGCTGTATGTGTACGCGCCGGTGAACCAGTCCGGTCCGCGGCTGGACATCTTGGACTGGTCATGGTCACCGGCGACGACGAGGGTCGGTGTGGTCAGTTCCTGGAACGACGGGCGCATGAAGGGGAAGTTCGCCTGCGCGAACGGGTGTAGGTCGTCGCCGCCGAGACCGGTTGCGGCGAACAGGATTCCCGCGGTGACGCGACTGTCGGACATGTCATCGCCGACCTGGCCCGTGTCGTCGAAGATCCGTGCGCCGAGGAGCGACTGGGCGGTCTGGCCGCCCCAGGAGTGGCCGGTGACGGCGACGCGACTGCGGTCGATGCGGCCGGCGAACCCGGGGACGGCGGCCTCGATGGTGTCGAGCTGGTCGAGGATCCGCGTGAGATCGGTGATCCGTTCGGTCCAGATCGTCGGGAACACCGGGTGCTCGAATCCGAAGCCGTTGCGCCGCGAATCCGGGTGCGTGGGCTGGACCACGGTGTCGGCGTCGGGACGATCTACCGGCACTTTCCGACGCGTCCGGACCTCGTGGTCGCGGTGTACCGGCACCAGGTCGAGGCGTGCGCGGACGCCGGACCGCGACTGCTCGCGGAGAGCGCGACGCCCGAGGCGGCCTTGCGGGCGTGGGTGGCGCTGTTCGTGGAGTTCCTGGTCACCAAGCACGGGCTCGCCGGCGCGCTGCACGGGGACAGTGCCGGCTCCGATGCGCTGCACGCCTACTTCGTCGGCCGTCTCGTGCCCGTGTGTGGGTCCTTGCTCGACGCGGCACTCGAGTCCTCAGGCTCAACTCCGCCGGTCGATGCCTACAACGTGCTCAAAGGCATCGGCAATCTCTGCATCGGCGCCGCGAACGACCCCCGGTATGAGGCCGCCGCTCTCGTGCAATCACTCATCTCGGGTGTGCTCACCCGAGGAACACGCTGACAGAAACCGGGTTGGTATCACCGAAAGAGATTGGTGCGCAGTGAATCAGCTACGGGGTGCCAGACCGCCCACGCACGGATGACGCCAAGGCGGCCAGCGTGCGCTCCATGCTGGTCGCCGTGCGGTCGCGTAACGCGAGCAGTTCCTGTTCCGTCGCTCCGAGGAGCGGGATCCAGTTGTGCACCTGCCACGTCACCGTGACGCGCGTGCCGTCGGCTTCGGCGAGCAGGTCGTAGGTCCAGTGACCGATCTGCGCGCCGTCGCGCACGACGGCCCAGCCGAAGGATTCGCCCGGAACGGCCTCGGTGATCGTGCAGCGAGTTTCCCATTGCCCCTTGGGGCCCTCGTTGCGCCCGGTGAACCAGTCACCGACCTGGGGGCCGTGCCCCTCGTCGTAGCGGGCCGAGACGACGTCGGGACTCCAGGCGCTCATCCTGCCGACGTCACTGAGTAATTCGTAGAGCGTGCCAGGGGATGCTGACGCCATGACGTCGCGTCGAAGACGGAGGTCGGCGCGTGTGAAAGCCTCTGGTGTGTCCGGCTGAACGGTCATCGCGATCCCGCCGGTCCGCCAACAACGATTGTCTGCACACGGACGACCGTAGAAATCACGAATTAGACCCGCAAGTACACTTTGCGGGGTGCTGACCGCGAAGGGATCGGCGACGCGTCGACGCATCATCGAGGCGGCCGCCGAGGAGATCCGACAGCACGGCGCCACCGTCACCACCCTCGACGACGTGTGCCGACGCAGCAAGACCGCCAAAGGTCAGGTGTTCCATTACTTCCCCGACGGTAAGGAACAGGTCCTGGTGGCGGTGGCCGAACTCGAAGCCGAGAGGGTGTTCGACGATCAAGAGCCGTATCTCGGTCAGCTCACCTCGCGGGCGGCCTGGGAGGCCTGGCGCGGTCACGTCGTCCGGACCCACCGAGACCAGGGTCTGCACTGCCCCCTCGGCGTGCTGATCGTCGATCTGGGCCGTTACAGCGTTACCGCACAAGCTGTTTCGTCCCATCTGGTGACGCGGTGGCAGCAGCGTCTGCGCGTCGGCATCGAGGCCACCCAGGCGGCCGGTGAAGCCGATCCCGCATTGGACCCCGGCCGCACGGCGGCCGCGGTGATCGCCGCGATCCAGGGCGGGGTGGCGGTTCTGCGGTCCACCGGCTCCGCCGAAAACCTCGAGGCCGGGCTCGACCTGTGCCTCGACCGGATCTTCGGGGTGACGTCCCGACCCGCCCCGTGATCGGGCACGCCCGTCACGACCCGCGAGGCATCGCCGCCTGCGGGTGCCGCGCGAGGTAATCCACTGCGGGGATCGGCACCGGCGAGGAATACCCCTCGGGCAGCAGCACATCGCCTGCGGTCGTGGTCACGTACACGCCCCACCGGTGGTAGCCGCGGTAACCGGCGGGATCGTGCGCCAGGACGCCGGCGTAGTCGTCGATCGCCCGCACGTAGTCCCATGAGTTGTTGTACCGGTAGAGCGCACGATCCGGGTTTGCGGCGAAGCCGTTGGCGGCCAGATAGCGGCCGGCGGCCATGATCGCGTCGCGCGGGTCCAGGATGTCTCCGCCGGCGCCGTAGCCGGCGAACGTCGACGGCATGAACTGCATCGGTCCCTGCGCCCCCGCGGTGCTCACACCGGCGACCCGACCGAACGCGGTTTCGACGAAATTGATGGCGGCCAACACATTCCAGCCGACGCCGAACGCCGCCTCGGCTTCGCGGTAGTACGCCATCAACTCCGGGGCCGGGCGCGGCGCGACGATCCGCCATGCCGGCAGGGTCGCGCGCGGCCGCGCCATCGCGCCCAGTCGCCGGCGCGCATCCACATTCAGGTCGTAGCTCACCATCAGGTCACCCGGGATCCGGGGACGGACGATCGCATCCCAATCGGGATGACGGCCGAGCAGCCGGTAGGCCGCCTGCTGCCGACCCGCGGCAGTGGCCACCTCGACCTCGGACGCACCCACCTCGCGCAGCGTCCGCTCGTCGACGACGAGATCGTCGGCCAGATGCGCCGGATCGACGGCCAGCGGTCGGCTCGCGCTCGGAGGTGGCGCAGGCGCTGCCGCGGAGGGGGAGGGTGCCGGGTCCGGCGCCGGATGCGCGCATCCGGGTGCCAGCACCGCGACGGCGGTCAGAACCCGCACCACCCATCGCACCCGGGAGGCCGGTCGGGGACAGCTCATCGGTGGGGTGGCTCCTGTCTTCGCGGGCAGGTAATCGGCGGGGTAACCCTCGACACGCCAGTATGGTCGTCAGTGGCGATCGCGGACCCGCGTCCGTGTGTCGGTTTCCAGCCACGGCGAGGTGGCAATACGCCAACACGAGCGAGAGCGCCGCGCTGCCTGCGAACGATGAGGAGGAGATGCATGTCGGAGTTGGAGGTCATCGACGACGGATCTGATTACGTCGAACCGACCTACGCCGAGCACCTTCACCCGGCGCGCCCGCGGACGCTGCGGTTCCGTCCGCGGGTCAAGACACCGTTCGTGCGGCGCTCGGTGGCTCAGGACGGACCGGCCAACGGCTCCAATCCCGCCTACGTCGAGTGGCTGCGGGCCCAGTCGATGCTCGCCGATGCCAACGAGATCAGCGCCCAGTTCTCGGGCCAGGGCTCGATGTGGCAGAACCCGTACGCGACGCCGAACCCCCGCGCGGCCGTGGACACCGCGTCGGTGTGGTTCACCGCCTACCCGTTGTCGCTGATCACCCGCCCCGACGAGTCGTTCCTCAAGGCGATGGCCAGCGAGGAGATGTGGAAGGCCTTCGCCGAAATCGGCATCGAGGCCATCCACACCGGCCCGGTGAAGCGGGCGGGCGGCATCTCGGGATGGCAGTACACCCCCAGCGTGGACGGCCACTTCGACCGGATCGGCACCCAGATCGACCCGGCGTTCGGGACCGAAGAGGAATTCCGGCAGATGTGTGCGACGGCGGCGTGGCACGGCGGCACGATCATCGACGACATCGTGCCGGGCCACACGGGCAAGGGCGCCGACTTCCGCCTCGCGGAGATGAAGTACGCCGACTACCCGGGCATCTACCACATGGTCGAGATCGACCCCCGCGACTGGCACGAACTGCCCGACGTCCCGCCGGGCGCCGACTCGATCAACATCGACGCCGCGACCGAGGAATGGCTGGACAAAGCCGGCTACATCATCGGCCGGTTGCAGCGCGTCATCTTCTACGCCGAAGGGGTCAAGGAGACGAACTGGAGTGTCACCAGGGCGGTCCCCGGCGTCGACGGGGTGGAACGCCGCTGGGTGTATCTGCACTACTTCAAGGACGGTCAGCCCTCGATCAACTGGCTGGATCCGTCGTTCGCCGGCATGCGGTTGGTCATCGGCGACGCGCTGCACTCGCTGGCCGACCTCGGCACCGGCGCGCTGCGGCTGGACGCCAACGGCTTCCTCGGTGTGGAAAAGGCTGCCGCAGATGGTAATTCGGCATGGTCGGAAGGCCATCCGCTGTCCGAGGCGGCCAACCACCTGATCGCGAGCATGGTGCGCAAGGTCGGCGGGTTCACCTTCCAGGAACTGAACCTCACCATCGACGACATCCGGCAGATCGGCCGGGCCGGTGCGGATCTGTCCTACGACTTCGTCAACCGGCCGGCCTACCACCACGCCTTGGCCACCGGCGACACCGAATTCCTGCGGCTCACGCTGCGCACCACCCTGGAACTCGGCGTCGACCCGGCCTCGCTCGTGCACGCGCTGCAGAACCACGACGAACTCACCTACGAACTACTGCACTGGGAGAGCGGGCACGGCGACGAGGTGTACCACTACCACGGTGCAGACGTCACCGGTGAGGAGATCGCCGCCAGCGTGCGGGGCGACCTCGTCAAGCACCTCACCGGACCCGGCGCCCCCTACAACAAGGTCTTCACCACCAACGGAATCGCCTGCACCACAGCATCGGTGGTCGCCGCCTCGCTGGGGATCACCGATCTGGACGCCATCGAGGACATCGACCCGATCCGGCGTGCCCATCTGCTGCTCGCGATGTTCAACGCGCTGCAGCCGGGAGTCTTCGCGCTGTCCGGCTGGGACCTGTGCGGCATGCTGACCCTGCCGGTCTCGGAGGTGGCCGAACTGGTCGCCGAGGGCGATACCCGATGGATCAACCGTGGTGCGCACGACCTGATGGGGACCAACCCCAAGGCGCGGCAATCCACCGCGGGCATGCCGGTGGGCCGCAGCCTGTACGGGCCGCTTCCCGAACAGCTCGCCGATGAGACGAGCTTCATCCGTCAGCTGCAGGCGATCCTCAAGGTGCGCGACCACTTCGGGGTCGCGACCAGTCGTCAGATCGACATCCCCGAGGTGTCACACCGCGGCATGCTGGTCCTCGTGCACGAGTTGGAGGGACACGGGCGCCTGCAGCTCACCGTGCTGAACTTCGCGCAGGAACACATCGCGGGCACGGTGCGCTCCGAGCACCTGCCGCCGGGTGCGGTGGTGACCGACATGTTCAGTGGCCACGAGCTCGGCACCGTCGACGACCTGCACAGCTTCGGGATCGAGATGGTGCCGCTGCACGGCATGTCCCTGCTCGTCGACGCGCTGGCCGTGCCGGAGTGACCTCTGCGAACGGCGTTGCGCAGCAGGTCAGTCCAGCGGCGCGGTCAGTTCGACGTTGATGCCGTCGGGGTCCTGGAACGACATGATGGCGATACCGGCGTCCTCGAGCACGGTGATGGCGCCGTGCTCGATGCCCGCCTCGGTCAGCGCGGTCTGCGCCGACGCGAGGTCGGCGCGGCTCGCGACAGTGAAGCTGACGTGGTCGAGGCCGAGGTGGGTGGGGTCGAACACGCCGTTGCCGCCAGGACGCAACCCGAACAGGGTGCCCTGCGGGGTCTGGAAGATCGTCCCGCCGAAGAACCGCTCTGGCGATTCGGCGACACCCGCGTCGTCGGCCATGGACGACGTGTCGACGACCACCGGCCACCCGAACACCTCGCTGTAGAACCGCTTCGAGCGTTGGATGTCGGTGACGGTGATGCGAACGTGCGCGAATCCTGTGCTGTCGACGAGAGCCATCTGCGGTTTATACCCCCTGCCCTGACCACACCGCCCTGCCGGGGTGATGGTCACCGAATGGTCATGTGGCCTCAGTCCTGGACGGCCTTGGCGACCGCCAGGTACCGCGTCACCGCCGACGTCGCATCCGGACCCGCGGCGTCGGTGGCCGCCTGGACCATCCGTACGACGACCCAGGCGCGGGCACGGTCCTCGTCGAGGCCCGCGGCGTCGACCAACGTCCAGAACCGGAGCCGGATTCCGTCGCGGACGTGATCGGCGACCGCGTCCCAGCGCCGCGTCAACATCGCCACCACCTCGTCGTGCGGGTCACCGTTGACCGGTCGCGGATCGATGGCAAGCCACGGCTCCCGATCGGCCGCGTGCACCGAGTCGAAGTGCAGATTCCCGTGCAGCACCACCTCTGCGCCACGCCGGTCGGCCGCCAGATCGTGGGCGAGTGCCACCGCCTGCTCGACCAGGCGGCGCGGAACCTGCCCGCGCGGTGCACGGTGCTCTTCCGCCCAGAGCGCCAATTCGTCCACCGCCGAGGGTAATTGAGGTAGGGCAGGGACGTGGAGCCTGGCATGGAGGCCCGCGACGATGCGACAGGCCTCCTCGTCGGTCAGCCCGTCCAGGGTTTGCGCGGTGACCCGCTCGGTGAGCAGCACGCGCAGGTGAGGATCGGCGCGCAGCAGCCGGACCGCGCCCTCACCGGCCCAGCGGCGCAACACCAGATGTTCGTTGTCGGCGGCCTCGACCTTCAGCAGTGCCGGCGTCCCGTCCGCCGTCCGCACGGGCACGGTCGGCCCCCATGCAGCCGGCGAGTCGACGCGCAGCTGCCAGAGTTCGACGTACCGCCGCACCAGGGCGGCGTGATCGGGTTCCTGCGCTGCCACTACGGGGTGCCGGGCTGCTGTGCTGCCTGTTCGGCGGCGTGGTCTTCGATCGCCTTACCGATGGCATGGGCTGCGCGGCCCACGAATTCGCTGCCGCTGGCACTGACCCAGTCTTCCGATGCCGCGGGCGCCGCGAGCTGCCCGGTGAAATGGGGGATGACGGCTTCAGCGAACAGTTCGTAGCTGCGCAGCTTGGCCGCGGGCGCGGCCCAATCGTGATCGAAGAGCAGAAAGGTGCCGAAACCGCCGTCGCTCGCCTCGATGAGCTCCTCGATCTTGGCGACGGCGTCATCCGGGGTGCCGATCACGGCGAACCCGGACTCCCGGTTGTTCGCGATGATCTCGGCGACGGTGTCCCCCTGGACCGGCCCGGCGGGCAGGATGTGGCTGAAGTACCGGGAGAACTCGGCGATGCCGTAGGCGACATCGCGCTCGGCCTGCTCCCGCGTCTGCGCCAGGTGCATGGGCCCGACGAGGCGCCACTTCGACCGGTCGGCGACATGCCCGTGCTGCCGGGCCACCTCTTCCCACGTGTTCCAGTGCTGGGCAAGCAGATCCATTCCCTGCCGGGCGGTGGCGGCGATCGACAACATGCCGGTGCCGTGCCTGCCCGCACCGCGCGGCCCGGTCGGCGAAAAGGACGCTGCGACGGCGACGTCGAAGCACGGATTGCTGTAGGGCGCCAGCTGCAGACGGGCGTCCTGCAGTGTGAATCCGTCGGTGTGCATGGTGACGGTCTCACCGCGTAGCAGCGCCATGATCGCCTCCAGACACTGCTCCATGCGGGGTCGTTGCTCGTCGGCCGGGATGCCGAGCATGTGCGCGTCGGAGGTCAGCTGACCGGGGCCGCAGCCGAGCATCACCCGGCCGCGGGTCAGGTGGTCGAGCAACACCATGCGATCGGCGAGCATCAGCGGGTGGTGGTAGGGCAGCGAGCTGACCCCGGTACCGAGCTTGATGTGCTTGGTGCGCTCGGCAGCCACCGCGATGAAGACTTCGGGCGAGGCGATGATCTCGAAGCCCGCCGAATGGTGCTCACCGATCCACGCCTCGTGGAAACCGAGCCGGTCCATCGCCACCACCAGCTCGAGGTCCCGTTCGATCGCCAGCGTCGGATTCTGCCCGGTCGGGTGGAACGGGGCCATGAAGTTGCCGAAGCGCATCCGCTCATTCTCACCGCTTCGCGCCTAGATGCCATAGGACGGGGTACAGAGCTCCCTGGACCCGGCCCGGATCCGGTCCAGGGAGGACATACATGCCATCGGACATCGACGCGGAGTCCGCCCAGGACACCAGCGCGCCAACCACACTCGCGCGCACGATCACGGGGCCTCTGCTGTTCCTGTTCATCCTCGGTGACGTACTCGGCGCGGGCATCTACGCCCTGATGGGGGTGCTGTCCGGCAAGGTCGGTGGAGTGCTGTGGGCACCGCTGGTGCTGGCCCTGCTGATGGCGCTGCTGACGGCCGGGTCCTACGCCGAGCTGGTGACCAAGTACCCCAGGGCCGGGGGAGCGGCGGTCTTCGCCGAGCGCGCCTTCGGCGTCCCGCTGCTGTCGTTCCTGGTCGGTTTCTCGATGCTCGCCGCCGGTGTCACCAGCGCGGCGGGGCTGGCGCTGGCCTTCTCCGGCGACTACCTCGCCACCTTCGTCGACGTGCCCGTCGTGGGGGCCGCCCTGGTGTTCCTGGTGCTGGTCGCCTGCCTCAACGCGCGGGGTATCAGCGAGTCGTTGAAGACCAACGTGGTGATGACGGTCATCGAACTGTCCGGGCTGCTGATCGTGGTCGTCGTGGTCGCCGTGATGCTCGGCAGGGGCAGCGGCCAGGCCGACGTCGGCCGCATCGTCGAATTCCCCGACGGGTCGACGCCGGCGGTGGCGATCCTGAGCGGTGCGATCATCGCGTATTACTCGTTCGTCGGGTTCGAGACATCGGCCAACGTCGTCGAGGAGATCAAGGAGCCGAGCCGGGTCTACCCGCGTGCCCTGTTCGCCGCGCTGATCACCGCGGGGGTCATGTACGCGCTCGTCGGCATCGCGAGCGCGATAGCGCTGCCGGCGTCGGAGCTGGCGAAGTCCTCGGGACCGCTGCTCGCCGTCGTCGCCGCGTCGGGTGCGGGGATCCCCGACTGGGTGTTCAGCTTGATCGCGCTCATCGCCGTCGCCAACGGAGCATTGCTGACGATGATCATGTCGAGTCGGCTGACCTACGGCATGGCCCAACAGGGGTTGCTGCCTGGCGTGCTGACCAGGGTGCTGCCTAACCGCCGCACGCCGTGGGTGGCGATCGTGGCGACCACGGCGGTGGCCATGGTGCTCACCCTGATCGGCGAGCTGTCGACGCTCGCCGAGACCGTGGTGCTGCTGTTGCTGTTCGTCTTCCTGTCCACGAACATCGCGGTTCTGGTGCTGCGCCGGGACCGCGTGGCGCACAACCACTTCCGGGTGTGGACCTTCGTGCCGGTGCTCGGCGTCGGGTCGTGTGTGCTGCTGCTGACCCAGCAGAGCGCGAAGGTGTGGTTGTTCGCCGGTGTGCTGCTCGTCGTCGGCGTGGTGCTGTACCTGGTGTCCCGGATGGCGCTCAGGCTTTCGTCGCGGTGACGAGCAGGTACTCCGCCGGATAGCAGGTGCACCCGGGATCTGTTGCGGTGTCGGATGATTCGAGGAACGTGAGGAAAGCCGCGTCCAGCGCCGCCGCGCGGTCGGGATCGGTGGCGGTGTGGCGGTAGGCGGCGATCGTGGGACCGTAACGGCTCTTCCAGTATTCGCGGAAATCCAGCGGCGTCGCGCAGTGATCCATGACGACCGTCTCGCGTCGCATCTGCAGATCGGCGACCGCGTCGCCGAACAACGCCCGCACATGGTCCTCGTCGCCCCACAGCGGTGGCGGGCTCGCCCCGGGCGCCGACGGGGGAGCGTACGGTCGCATCGTCGCGAACAGCTGGCCGATGAACCCGCCCGGCGTCCAGTTGATCAGACCCAGTGTTGCCCCGGGCCGGGCGACCCGGATCAGCTCGGCGGCCGTCGCCTGATGGTGCGGCGCGAACATCGCACCCACACAGGACATCACGACGTCGAAGCTGTTGTCGGGGAACGGCAAGGCCTCCGCATCGGCTTCGACCCAGTCGACGTCGACGCCGCGCTGGGCGGCGATCGCGCGGCCGGCCTCGAACAATTCCGGCGTGAGATCACCGGCGGTCACCCGTGCTCCGGCGGCGGCGGCCGGAATCGCGGCATTGCCGGAACCCGCCGCGACGTCGAGCACCCGCTGGCCCGGCCGCACCCGGCAGGCCTGCACCAGCCGCGGACCCAGTTCAGGGATCAATTCCGCCGCGACACTGGGATAGTCACCCGACGCCCACAGAGCCCGGTGCTTGGCCTTCACGGTCCTGTCCTGCTCAGCCGCCGTCGCCGTCGCATCACTCATGCTGTTCCCCTTCATCGCCGCGGGACGAGGCGTCCTGCTGCTTCGATGATGCTCGGCGGCCGCGCCCCGGTCATGGGTGACGACTACCTAAACGGCGCCCGATCGCGGCCCCAGGATGCCCATCTCGTGCGCCCGGCGCACCGCATCACGTCGTCGCGTCACGGCCAGCTTGGTCAGGATCGCCGACACGTGGTGGTCGACGGTCTTCACTGACAGGAACAGCTGTTCGGCCAGTTCTGCGTTGGTCAGACCGTCGGCGAGCAGCCGCAACACCTCGATCTGTCGGCTGGTCAGCCCCGCCGGGTTGGCCAGGGTGCTCGCCCGCCGCGGACCGGGCACGGCGGCGCCACCGGCGGAGCGCAGCGTCGAGCGCGCCCTGGCCGCCGCGGCGTCCGCCCCCAACCCGTCCAGGATGTCGAGGGCCTGTCGGCACCTGACCGCCTCACCGGATTCGAGCAGCGCGAGCGCCGCGTCGTAGGGAGTCGACAGCGACTGGAACGCCGTGGCCGCGGCGTCGAAACGGCCGGCGAGCAGCAACCGGTAGGGATCGGCAACCTCCACCTCGGGTGCGGCGACCGAGAGACGGCGCAGCCAGACCGCCACTTCGCCTCGCGCCCAATCCAATCCCGTCTGCCCGGCGGTCGCCTCGAGCAGCGCTCGGCACTGCTCGACCCGGTGATCCACACAACCGGTCAACCACCTGCGTTCCAGAACGGCGGCCGCGGCAGGCAGCATCCGGATCATCTCGCCGAACCGACTCGCCAGCGCCCACGCCTCGTCGATCTCCCCGCCGTCCTTGCCGTGGCGGCGCAACGCCACGATGCCCCGGATCAGCAGCGGCCACACCCGTGCGAGGGGTGCGCTGGGACTGTCGAGCACGAGATCCGCGTCGGCGAGCGCGGCGTCCCAGTCGCCGATGAGCAGGCCCAACCTGCTGCGTGACCCGAGCTGCACCATCCGACAGATCGGCAGATCGTGTTCGAGCATCAGCGGGATGCTGCTGCTCAACAGCTCGGCACCGGCCGCCAGGCGGCGTTGCTCGACGTCGAAGTAGGTGAGGTTGGTGTATCCGCTGGAGTAGATCTCGTCGATGTGCCGCGGTGCCGAGGCCAGCACCCCGAGCAGCCGTTCCCGGGCCCCCGCGTCACCGGACAGGATGGCGCAGTAGTGGCCGATCAGCTCCACCCGCACCGACAGATCGGGATCTGCTGTGTCGCCGGCGATGTCGCGCGCGCGGCCGAGGGTGCGTAGCGCATCGTCGATGCGGTTGGCCTGCACCGCCAGGAAGGCCTGCATCGCGAAACTGTGCCCCAGCGTCACCCGGCACAATGGATCATGGCTGTCGGCAACGTCTTTCAGCGCCAGGACGGCTTCGGCGGCGTGCTGGTCGGCGGCGCTGCGATTGCTGCTGTACCACTGGTAGACCGCCAGCGCGTGGTGGTTGGCGCTGACCCCGACCGGCGATCCGGAGGCGCGGCGCAGCAGCATCGCCCGCCGGCACGCCCCGATCGCGTCCGCGAGCCGATCGGTCAGGTAGTACTCGGCGGCCAGGAGTTCCAGCAGCTCCGCCTCGGCGGACTCGCCGAGTGCCCGGCCATGCTGCAGCGCGATCTGGAAGAACTCGCACGCCTGGGTGTGGGCGCCTGCCCGTGCGGCCGCCCGGCCGGCGTCCGCGGCGGCCGCCGCGACCAGCGTGGTGTCGCCGGCGCCGAGCGCGTGGTGCGTCAGCACCGCCGGATCGTTCGGTGCGCCCGCGGTCATCGCTTCGATGAACCTGCGGTGCAGGCCCGGTTCGGCGCCCGGCGGTAGGACCCCGGTGACCGCCCGCCGACACAGATCGTGGCGGAAGGCCACACCGCGTGCGTCCCGCCTGATCAGCTTCGCCTGATCCAGCGCCCGCAGCGCAGGCAGCGTCACCCCGAGTCCGACGAGCAGGTGGTCGCCGATCGACCCGGGCGCACACGTCAGCAGGTGCAGCAGATCCCAGGCGTCGGCACCCAATTCGGCCGTCCGGGCCAGGATGGCGTCGCGCACGGTCGTGGGCAGTTCTGCACCGTCGGCGCAGTCGTGGTCGAGCATCTCGCAGACGAAGAACGCATTGCCTCCCGTCACGCGGTGCAGCCACTCCGGGTCCACGCTGCGCTCGCCCACCAGGTCGGCGACGGCCGCCACGTCGAGCGGCGCAAGCGTGAGCGTCTGCGCGTCCGGCGATCGGGCGACGTCACCGAGCAGTCCGCGCAGCGGATGGGTGACCGAAACCTCGTCGTCACGCAGGATTCCGACCGTCAGCAGCGGTGACTGCCCGGCCCGGCGCAACAGGAAGCGGCAGAGGTCGAGGGTGCCCTGATCGGCCCACTGCAGGTCGTCGAGCACCAGGATCGACGGCCGGCTGCGCAGTTCGTCGAAGACCGACACGAAGATGTCGTAGGGCTGCTCGCTGGCGGTGAGCTGCCGCCGGGTCGCCGCGGGGAAATGCTGCGCCACATCCCGCAGCGGCCCCAGCGGCCGTGGCGTGGTCAACGGATCGCACGCGCCCCACAGCACCCTGACGTCATTGCCCACGTCGCCCACGAACTGCTCGACGAACGTGGTCTTGCCTGCACCCGACTCGCCGCACACGAGCACCGCGCCGCCACGTCCGGCGAGCGCCCCGGCCTGAATGGCCGCGAGTCGGCCGCGTTCCCGCTCGCGCCCGGTGAGGGTCACCACCCGATCGTATCGACTGATCGCCCCACCACCAGCGAAAACAGCGCATCAGCCGGACCCCTTGATCGCGCAGATGGGTGATTCCCCCCGATGACGGGGACGGGTGGCGGCGGCCAGAGTCGACGGCGTCGGCGATGCACCGCGTATCGCCACCGACGACAGGAGAGAGCAGTGCCCAGATTCCTCATCGAGCGTGAGATTCCCGGTGCGGCGCAGTTGACCGAGGCGCAGCTGGCGGAGATCGCCTGCACGTCGAACGCCGCGGCCGACTCGCTCGGGGTGCCCTACCGCTGGGTCACCAGCTACGTGGCCGGCGACAAGATCTACTGCATCCACGAAGCCGACGACGAGGAAGCGATTCGCGAGCACGCCCGCCGCGGCGGATTCCCTGCCGATCTGGTGGTGCCGGTCGCGACGGAGTTCGGGCCGCACACGGCCGCAACGCAGCCGCAGTCGCAGAGCAGCGCCGCTCCCGTGTGACGCGCGGACCCGCGACGGTGCGCGGACGGGACTGAGCGGCTGAACGCGTTTGCGGTTCGTCGCTGGGTGGAATAATGCTCCAATGCCGGATTCTGCCCATGTGTCCGAACGTGACGAGGATCCGTCGGCTTTCCCGGCGGGTGATCTGCAGGCCGGTGGTTTCCGCTTCTGGTTCGTCGGGCAGCGGTGGGAGTGGTCCGACGAGCTCGCCCGCATGCACGGCTACGAGCCGGGAACCGTCGAGCCGACCACCGAATTGCTTCTCGCGCACAAACATCCCGACGATCGGCAGCACGTTCAGGAGCTGCTCGACCAGGCCCTGCATTTCGGGGGTTCCTTCAACAGCAGGCACCGTTTCATCGACGCACTGGGTGCCGAGCACAACGTGATCGTGCTGGCCGACCGGATCTACGACCATGACGGCGCGGTGGTGGGAACCGAGGGTTTCTATGTGGACCTGACCGCGACCCTCGACCGGGCGCGGCGCGCGGCGCTCGACGAGTCGCTGCCCGACCTGTTCGACGCGAGGGCCGCGATCGAACAGGCCAAAGGGGTGCTGATGCTGGTGTACCGCATCGACGCGGACCAGGCGTTCAAGCTCCTGCTGTGGCGGTCCCAGCAGACCAACACCAAGCTGCGGGCCCTGGCCGCCCAGCTGGTGTCGGAGCTCGACACCGTCGAACTCAGTGGCACAGACCTGCGACGGCAGATCGACCACCTGCTGCTGACCGTCCACGAGCGGGTCGGCGTCGGTGCGGGCCACAGATGATGTCCGTGTTGTCACTTGTGTTGTCACCAGAGTTCCCGATGGCGTATATGAAGGTGCGTGGGACTGCTCAAGATCGTGCACGATGCTGACGGCGGCGCGGCGATGGTGTGCGTCGAAGGGGATGTGGATTCCAGCTCGGTGTCCGAACTCATCGAAGCGCTCGACAGCGGGCTGGCGGCCGGCGCCGAGGCTCCCCGGCGCGTCCTCGTCGTCGGGCTGGCAGACGTGACGTACTTCGGCAGCGCCGGCCTCAACACGGTATTGAATTGCTACGAGCGCGGTCTGGCCATGGATGTGGCCGTGCGCGTGGTGGCCGCCCACCCCGAGGTGCTGCGGCCCATCCAGGTCACGAAACTCGACGACGTACTGCGCCCCTTCGCCTCCATAGAGGACGCACTCGCAGCGGACGCCGGCCCGCCGTGACCCGCGGGCAGGGCGCCGAATTCTTCACCGTGGGAGGTGAGGTCGGGCGCGACCTCACGCAGGTGGACTGGGCGAGCACCCCGTTGGGGCCGCCCGAGGATTGGGCGCAGAGCCTGCAGACCACGGTCAGCATCCTCCTGACGTCGCGATTCGCGATGTGGATGGCGTGGGGCCCCGAGCTCACCTTCTTCTGCAACGACGCCTATCGGCGGGACACGTTGGGCCGCAAGTATCCCTGGGCGCTGGGGCGGCCCGCCCGCGAGGTGTGGGCCGAGATCTGGCCGGACATCAGTCCGCGCATCGACCACGTGATGACCACCGGCGACGCCACCTGGGACGCCGCGCTGCTGCTGTTCCTCGAACGCTCCGGTTATCCGGAGGAGTCCTACCACACCTTCTCCTACAGCCCCCTGCGCGACGACCACGGCGCGATCGTCGGATTCCTCTGTGTGGTCAGCGAAGACACCATGCAGGTGATCGCCGAACGCCGGATCGCCACGCTGCGCGAACTCGGCTCGGACCCCAGCGTCGCCCGCACCGAAACAGAGGTGCTCGCGTTCGCCGACATCCAGATGAGCCACAACCTGCGCGACCTCCCGTTCACCCTGACCTATCTGTTCGACGACGACGGCACCGCCCACCTGGCGGGGATGAGCGGCATCGGGGTGGACCATCCGGCAGCACCCGCCGTCGTCGCCGCGGCCGGCGACCGTTGGCCGGCCGAGCTGCCCGCGGCGGGGGAGATGGTCGTCGTCGACTTCGACGCGACCTTCCCGCCGATGCCGACCGGAGAGTGGCGGGATCCACCTGTGCGCGCGCTGGTGACGCCGCTGCTGCAGCAGGGTGGTGCCCCGATCGGCTTCCTGGTGGCCGGTCTCAACCGCTACCGGCCGATCGACGAGGGCTACCGGGGCTTTTTGAATCTGGTGGCCGGCCACATCGCCGCCGGCGTCGGGTTGGCCCGCAGCTACCGCGCCCAGCAGCGCAGGGCCGAGGAGCTCGCCGAACTCGACAGGGCCAAGACCACGTTCTTCTCCAACATCAGCCACGAGTTCCGCACCCCGCTGACGCTGATCCTCGATCCCGTCGCCGAACTGCGCCGCCGCGAGGATCTCGACCCCGCGACGCAGGAAGAGCTCGGGGTGGTGTGGCGCAACGGGTTACGGCTGACCAAGCTGGTCAACACCCTGCTCGATTTCTCCCGCATCGAGGCGGGTCGCACACAGGCCACCTACGCCCCGGTCGACATCGGCGCGCTCACAGCGGAATTGGCCAGCGTGTTCCGCTCGGCGGTGCAGCGCGCCGGCCTGCAGTACACGGTGGACTGCGAAACGCTCGACGAGCCCGTCTTCGTCGACGCCGACATGTGGGAGAAGGTGGTCTTCAACCTGCTCTCCAACGCGGTGAAGTTCACCTTCGAGGGCACCATCTCGGTGTCGGTACGCCGAAGCGACGGCGAGGCCGTGATCGTGGTGTCGGACACCGGGATCGGAGTGCCTGCCGACGAGATACCGCGGTTGTTCGAGCGGTTCCACCGCATCGAGAACGTGGCCGCCCGCTCACACGAGGGCAGCGGCATCGGCCTGGCGCTGGTGAAGGAACTGGTCGCGCTGCACGGCGGCACCATCGACGCCGACAGTGCGCCCGGCGCCGGGACCACCTTCACCATCCGGCTGCCGTTCGGCATGGAGCATCTACCCGTCGATGCGGTCACCAGCGCGCCCGGCCGGCGCATCGGGACCGGTGCCAACGCCTACGTCGAAGAGGCAATGCGCTGGATCCCGGGGGCCGACAGGGAGGTCACCGGCGGTCTGATCCCGTCGGGGATGACCGAGCGCCGCCCGTCGGGTTCTGCGGTCTCGACACGGGTGCTGGTCGCCGACGACAACGCCGACATGCGCGACTACCTCGCCCGGCTCCTGCGTGCCGAAGGGTACGAGGTCGAGTCGGTCATCGACGGCACGGCCGCGTTGGAGTCCGTGCGCGCCGCTCCGCCGGACATGGTGATCAGCGACGTGATGATGCCGGGCCTCGACGGCCTGGCCCTGGTGTCGGCCCTGCGGGCCGATCGTCGGACCGCCGCGGTACCGGTCCTGCTCCTGTCGGCCCGCGCCGGGCAGGAGGCCTCCATCAGCGGCCTGCAGGCCGGCGCGGACGACTATCTGGTCAAGCCGTTCGCCGCGGCTGAGTTGCTCGCCAGGGTGCGCGCCAACGTCGAACTCGCCCGGCTTCGCGACCATCACGCGCGGTGGCGCGCCGCTCTGATCGACTCCCTGCAGGAGGCGTTCTTCGTCTGCGACGAGAGCGGCGCCGTCGTGGAGATCAACGCCGCGTTCGCCGACATCCTCGGGTTCGATGCATCTGGCCTGCCGTACGAACCGATGTACCCGTGGTGGCCTGCCCCGGAGGCCGACGCCGACGCGCACCGGGAGGTCACCGAGGCCTTCGGCGACCTGATGAATGATCCGCACGGCACGATCCGCGAGGTGCCCGTCACCCACCGCGACGGGCACCGGCTCTGGGTCACCGCCACCTTCACCCACGTCGAGGATCCGCACACGGGCCGGGAGGTCGTCGTCGGCACGATGCGCGACGTCACCACCGAGCACTATCTCGTGCAGCGAGAGACCGCACTTGCCTCATTGAATGAAGCTCTGGCACAGGCGGATTCGCTCGACGAGGCGATCTCTTCTGCGGCCGAACAGCTTCGCGCGGTCTGGCATGCCCGGCGAGTGCTCGCCGTCACGATGCCCCCCGCATCGGCGGGGTCGGGTGGCCGCCCCGTCACGCCGACCGTCGTGTGCGCGGGGGAGGACATCGGCGGTTGGAACGAGCTGCCTTCCCGGGCCCGAGGGGCGATCAGCGCCCTGCGCGACGGTGACCTGCTCGCCCCGGCGACCTCGCAAGCGGGCGCCGCGGGGGTCGCGCTGCAGCACCCGCGGGGAGTGCTCGTGCTCTACATCGAGTTACTCGAGCAGCGTCGCTTCACCCCCGAGGACCACACCCTGCTCACGGTGCTCGCCGGCCGGCTGGGGCAGGGTCTGACCCGGGTGCACCAGATCGATCAGCAGCGCGAGACCGCGCTGGCGCTCCAGCACGCGCTCCTCGGTCCGGCGCTGTCGGCGGGTTTTGCCGTGCGCTATCAACCCGCCACCCGTCCGCTGCAGATCGGCGGCGACTGGTACGACGTGGTCGGTCTCGAGGACGGGCGGATCGGGCTGATCGTGGGCGATTGCGTTGGCCACGGTCTGACCGCCGCCACCGTGATGGGCCAGTTGCGCAGTGCCTGCCGCGCGCTTCTCCTCGAGCACCCCAGCCCGGCCGCGGCGTTGTCGGCGTTGGACCGGTTCGCCGCGCGGCTTCCCGGCGCTCGCTGCACCACCGTGTTCTGCGCGGTGCTCGACCCCGCCACCGGAGGGCTCGTCTACTCCTGCGCGGGCCACCCGCCCCCCATCCTGGTGCTCGCCGATCGCACCGCCCTGCTACTCGACGAGGCCCGCTCCACACCGCTGGGCGTCGTCTACGCCGATTCCCGGCCCGAGACCGAGGTCACGATGCCGGCGCGCGCGACGTTGCTGCTCTACACCGACGGATTGGTCGAGCGGCGCAGGGAGTCCATCGACGACGGCATCGCCCGCGCCGCCCGCGTCGTCGAGGACAACCGCGCGACCGGTCTGGACGATCTGGCCGATGCCATCATGGCGAGGCTGACGCCCGACAACGGCTACGACGACGACGTCGCCGTGCTGCTCTACCGGCAGCCGGCGCCGCTGGATCTCGAAATGGTCGCCGACGTCACGGAATTGGCGCCCAGCCGGACCGCGTTGCGCAGCTGGCTGAGCAGTGCGGGAGTCACCGCCGAGCAGAGTCTGGACGTGTTGATCGCCACCGGGGAAGCGCTCGCCAACGCGATCGAACACGGCCACCGCGACCATCCCGGCGGTCGCGTGCGCTTGCACGCAACGGCTTTCGCCGACCGCCTCGACGTCACCGTGGTGGACACGGGGACCTGGAAGGCGCCCAACGACGCCCCGACGCTCGACCGCGGGCGCGGCATCGGGCTGATGCGGGCACTGATGCACGATGTCATCATCGATGCACAGACCACCGGCACCACGGTGCACATGCATACGAGGATCGGATGATGACGACGCCGCTTCGGCTCCGGACCGACGAGCGGTCTGACGGCAGCACGGTGCTGACCGCTGTCGGCGAACTCGACCTGAGCAACATCGGCGAGTTCTCCGCCGCGATCGCCACCGCCGTACGGGTCGGTGCCGGTAGCCGCGTCCGGGTGGATCTCAGCGACGTCGACTATCTGGACAGCGGCGCGATCAGCGTGCTGTTCACCCATGCCGGAGCGATCGACGTCGTCGCCAACCCCATCCTCATGTCGGTGTTGACCCACAGTGGTCTGGTCGAGGTCACCTCTGTGACGCCGGCCCAGAAGGACTCAGCCCGCTGACTCACGCCGGGCGCGGGCGCGCCGCTTGCCTTCGTGCATGGCGGCCACCCGGGCGACCGGAATGGTCCGGCCGTGGGCGATCAGCTCCTCGGGCAGGCGCTGCGGTGCGGGCATCGCCTGGGCCCACGGGTCGCGCCCGCCGAGCAGCCCCGCCGCCGTCTTGATCGTGAAGTCGCGCGGGTCGACCGCAGGCAGATCCGACCAGTCGACCGGGAACGACACCGGCGTCCCGGGCCGCAGCCGGGGGCTGTAGGCCGCCGCGACCGTTGCACCGCCGGCTCGCGTCGCGTCGACGAACACCTTGCCGGCGCGGTCGGCGACGATGTAGGCCGTGGTCGCGATCGTCGGGTCGAGAGCTTCGGCCCGGGCGGCCAAAGCCCGGGTGGCCGCGGCGACGTCGTCGGCCCCGACGCCGGGGTCCACGGGCACGAAGATGTGCAGGCCACGCGATCCGCTGGTCTTGACCGCACCCGTCAGCCCCGCGTCGGCCAGGGCCTGCCGCACCAGCGCGGCGACCGCCACCACCGCGCCGAAGTCGTCGGCGTTCGGCGGATCCAGGTCGAGGATGAGATGCGTGGGCCGGTAGATGTCGTCGGCCAGACCCAGGGCCGGGTGGAATTCCACCGCCCGCTGATTGGCCAGCCACACCAACGTGCGCCGGTCGTCGCACAGCGCGTAGCGGATGTCCCGGTGAGACGCCTCGGCCCAGATCGTCACCGTCGGCACCCAGTCGGGGGTGTAGCGGGGCAGGTTCTTCTGCATGAACGGTGCACGCCCCCGCAGCACTCGCAGCACGGTCAGCGGGCGGCCGGTCAGCACCGGCAGGATCCGATCGGCAACCGCGTCCAGATAGTCGACGAGGTCGCCCTTGGTCGCCCCGGCGTCGGCGGCCAGCTGCTGGTCCAGGTTGGTCAGCTCGACGCCGGCACGCTGCTGACCGGTCATCTGCCCCAGCCTACGGACCGCGGGTGTGCGGGCATTCGAAGAACGCCATCGGTGACATTCCGGCAACACCGGGCGGTATCGCCTCCGGCGACCTGCGGCCGGTGATGTGATTAGCTCGTCGTCGGTAGTCTTCGACGCGCAGAGTGGTACGCGAGCGGCTTCTGGTACGAGCCTGAGATGGGCTGGGTCGGGCTTGATGGGGGCGGTGGAGCATGGCGGGTGAGCGGCGGGGACCGGCGCGGGTGGTCCGTGTCCTTGCTGTGCCCATCCTGCTTGGCTGGATCCTGCTGGCCATCGGCAGCAATGTGTTGATCCCGACGCTGGAGCAGGTGGGTCAGGACCGCACCGTCGGCCTGGCCGCCAAGGACGGACCCGCCTATATCTCGATGAAGCAGATCGGTGCCGACTTCAAGGAGTTCGACTCCGACAGCACCGCCATGATCGTGATCGAGGGGGACCACCCCCTTGGTGACGAGGCGCACCGCTACTACGACACCCTGGTCGACAAACTCGACGCCGACACCGCACACGTCCAGCACGTCGCCGACTTCTGGGGTGACCCGCTGACCGCCTCGGGTGCGCAGAGCGGCGACGGCAAAGCCGCGTACGTGCAGCTCTACCTGCACGGGAACCAGGGTGAGCCGCTGGCCAATGCGTCGGTCGCATCGATCCGCGAGATCGTCGACTCGACGCCGGCGCCGCCGGGCATCACGGCCTACGTGACGGGGCCGGCGCCGCTGATCGCCGACCAGGCGCATGCCGGGGACCGCAGCATTTTCCGCGTCACGCTGATCACGATCGGCGTCATCGCGGTCATGCTGCTGCTCGTCTACCGGTCCATCGGGACGGTGCTGCTCATCCTGTTCATGGTCTTCGTCGAGTTGGGTGCGGCCCGCGGGATCGTCGCCTTCCTGGCCGAGAACAACGTCATCGGCCTGTCCACGTTCGCGGTGAACCTGCTCGTACTGATGGTCATCGCCGCGGGCACCGACTACGCGATCTTCGCGGTGGGCCGGTACCAGGAAGCCAGGGGAGCGGGCCAGGACCCGGTCTCGGCGTACTTCACGATGTTCCACGGGACGGCGCACGTCATCCTCGGATCCGGGTTGACCATCGCCGGGGCGATGCTGTGCCTGAGCTTCACCCGGTTGCCGTACTTCCAGTCGCTCGGCGTGCCGTGCGCGGTGGGAACCCTGGTGGCGGTGCTGGCGGCGATGACGCTCGGCCCCGCGGTGGTCGTGGTGGCCAGCCGATTCGGCCGCTTCGAACCGCGGCGGGTCATCAGTTCGCGCGGCTGGCGGCGGGTCGGGACGATGGTGGTGCGCTGGCCCGGACCGGTGCTCGCGGGCACGTTGGCGCTGGCCCTGATCGGGCTGGTGACGCTGCCCGGCTACAAGACCAACTACGACGCCAGGAACTACCTGCCCTCCGACATCCCGGCCAACGTCGGCTAC
>Ga0247757_10000734_pt1 | contig 25803 bp, 17 predicted proteins | sample UWRJL126311R4_FD_180929 | JGI IMG/M metagenome (GOLD analysis project Ga0247757, IMG submission 180929) | Plant litter microbial communities from Arlington Agricultural Research Station in Wisconsin, United States - UWRJ-L126-311R-4 | ecosystem: Environmental > Terrestrial > Plant litter >...
CGAAAAAAAAAAAAAAAAAACAGCGATGAAGACCGTTATAAGATTATTCAATTCCAATGTAGTCGAATATGACGTCTTTTTGTATGCTAAGAACGATCAAGTTGCATCCTTGCTTGAATACAGTCGCGGAAAAAATATACTTAGAAGATTTTGTGAACAAAACGCGCGGCTTTAATACTTGCACAGTATCTGCGCTAGACTATTTTGCGTATTTCCAACAGCCATATCTTAAACCATACATAAATAGCCGTGGATGTTGGTAGGCGGAATCTCACGTCAGCCACTACGGCGGTAGATTAGGATGTACTTGCAATTGATCCAGTATCGTGGTAAACACAGCCGGCTGTGCCACTGAGCGACACGTGCCTAGCCCTACCATTGGCCAATTGCTAGCTTCAGGGACGACGCTTCTCTATTGTATCATAGGTGGTACATAAACGTTAAGGCAAGGTCCTCTACATTATAAATGCTAACCTTCTGAATTATTTAAGATGCAACAACAAATATACAAGTGAAGAATCCACCATGATGTGTTTGCTGCTTCAGCTTTCACCTTTGAAGGCATCAAAATCAAAAAGTCCAAGTTGTTGGTAGCTGTAAACTTAAAGCGTTTTCAGTAATATGCATATCTCTACTACACGATGCATATTTTTTCTATGCGTCCCTCCATCATCGCGTTTAATAAATCATGTTGTGGCCGCATTCCATACACATATGCCTCCCCAATGTAGGTGAAGTTTCCATCAGCTCTTCTTCTCAGCACGTATGGAATACGGGCTCCATGGATTAAACAGAGAAGATCACCAACCTGGGCCATCTCCGGTACCGTTCCGACCGCATTTCTTTCTTTTAATTTCATGAGACGTCTGGCTGGATCTTTCTCTTGGATCGCCTTTCCAAATGGCTCTGCGAGTGGAGCTACTGTTTCCCAAGCCTCAGCCAAGTTGTACACTAAATCGCCCGAACCTCCAGGGCTATACTCAGCTGGAGCGATTGCCAAGGAAGGCTGCTGATTAAACCAAGCATGCAGTGAGTGAGGAATCGTATCATCATTTTCAACTGGTATTTTTAGAGCCGCGAACAGTGATTTGGCTTTTTCAATTAGCGATGCGACGTGTTCGGGGTTTTCATTCAACGTTTCGAGCGCGACTTCATCGACATCCGGCACGAAGCACTGTTGCAAAGAGGTCTGTAGGTGTTCATGTAAATCAAAGAATGAGGTACAGCATAGAAGAATGAGCCAATTGCGGAAGTCGACGTCAGTAAGCTTAGTCGTACTGTCTTTTTGATACTCCACCAACGTATGCCAGAGGACTTTTTGTCCAGGAATGTCGCCAATATCGATGCTGTTAATTAGCTCGACCCATGCCGAAAGGTTTTCGAGCTCGTTTCCGACAGCATTCAATCCGGGAATGGTGGTTACGTTGACCGAGTCCAATATCACGCCAGCTAGCTCCAGCTTTCTGTCTGGTGTGATATGTAATAAACTCGTTTGAAATATTCCAGTGGCAGTGTCCAACACAGCATTATTTCTCGCTGCTGTGCCATCTCTTATATCCTCTACATCAATTCCACTTGGTGGCGCAGCAAGATGGATACGCAGATCTGGTACCCAAGACGGAAGATTAGGGTCCCCTTCGTCTTTTCGCCTACCAGCCATAGAAAGTGCACATGGTCCATAGGCTTCCATCAATGCAATCCCAACATCAGTGTAGAGTGTTTCTACCGTAGCCGTGTAATCCGGCTCGAATTCCTTGACTCCATTTCCCGTTGTCCGCTTCATCGTTGAGAAAGATAACGCAGAGAAGACTTTATCCCTTGGATCAGTCCCGTGGGCGTTTCGAGTCAGTTGCAGTGCATTTATCATGGGAAGTTTCCCGCTCTTTCTGAATTGGCGCTTCCAATATTCAAGTTGCAAAGCCGGTACGCGTTCACTCTGACCACAAACCACCCGAGCGCCGATGATACGCTTCTGTTCGGATCTCTTGTAGCGGAATGACGATCGCATACCCTCAATAAAAGAGGACATGAAGATAAGAATGTCCCAAGGAACGACATACTGACCACACACCATTGATATATCTCTTGCCATAAACACTTCTTGTAAGATCCTTGTCTTGTCAGTATCAACTCCAGATGTAATTGGTTTGCTCACCAAACCCGCGAAAACCAAGTTCTATGAAAGAAGGGTGGCCCGAGAAGCCATCCATCAAAGAGTGAGTTCCCGTCAAAAGTATTAATCCAATCTCGGACCTGTCACTGAATTAGTGGTTATTCTGGCTTGAAGGATTTGACACTCACTGCGAAACTGGCTGGGTTTGACTCGTCTGCTGGTACGTCATACGGATTAGGCTTGTCAAATAAGGAGAGCATTCTCTCTAATACGCCTTCTTCAATCTTTTCGTTCTGCCGAGCGCCTTCCAAAGTCCAAATACCTTGCAGTAATGTAAGTGCGGGATCATCCCATTTGTCGTAGGTTGGACCCAGCCACACAATAGTATTCGCCGCTTTATTGTATATCTCTCCCATCAGGGCTACCTGCGATGATTTCTCATGATAGTCGACCTGATTGATGCAAATTGCATCAATCCAAAAATATTCATATTCGGATATTCGGTCGCGCAAGCAGGATGCTTGCCTCCGTCGCGGCTCTGCTTGCTTGAGCTGCTGTTCCAAAAACTGCTGTATTTCGATCCATGGACCAGAATAGAATCTCTTTATTCGTGCGCAGTCCAAGGGAGTACGTCCTTGTTTGTCGATAGCTCGAACATTGCTTCCTGCATAGACGAGTGCTTTGACGATCAAGACATATCCATATTCAGCAGCATAGTGAAGAGCTGTATTGCCCCACTTGTCCACGGCATTGACGTCAGCACCCTCGCGTAGCAGATTCTCTACCTCTAAAAGCAAACCCTCTCCGGCTTTCTCGATCAGTGGAGTTTTATCATACATTTCCTCTCTTGGCTCGTCTATTTTAGTGTGACGGAGGCGACGCAGTACTTCATACAGGTTCTGGCTGACTTTCATGCGTTTTCCTGAGAAGTGCGAAATCAGTTTATATCAGTGGCAAAATACACTATCATATACTTACCATCGCAGCCAATGGTCATAGATTCATGAAATCGCTGGTCGAGCTCCGGCGTGGTTGAGGGAAAAGGATTTCCCCATGTATATGATAACGCGGAAAAAGGAGGCGCAGTGTCGAGGTCAAATTCTTGTATTGAACAGAAAATGAAGACTGGAAGAACGTCTTGTGGGATAATTTTCACCAGACGAATGCGTCTTGGGGACAGCAATGGCGTGTAATTATATAATGGCGCATTATGAAAGTGTGCGGCTGCTTGGTCTCTCCTTACAGAAGCCTCTGAAGCATACAAAGCGTCTTTTGTTGTTCTCTCATCTTCATCAAAGTCGAAAGAAGTCTGGAAGTAGTTGTCGGTTGTGAAAGCGCCGTCCGAGGTTTTCGTTTGGCCCAGCCTGCTATAAGTACCATCATCAAGAATTAGAGTAAGCTCCCCATAATAATTGCAGATTCGTTCGTCCAGATCGATTGAGGCTTCGCAGGGTTCACCTTCAAATGGCCACAGTTTTGCATGTAGAATGCTTCCTTCGAGATGAACGTCAAGCGCAGAAGCTTGAAAGTCCCGCCATAGCCATCTGAATTTGCCGTTATCATTGCCAAGCACGATATCTAGATGGAATTCAGAAGCTGGGTAACCTCCCCTTGCATCGCCGCATTCCGCGCGCAGGATGGTTCCATCGAGGACAATATTTCGACTCGAAAGTGAAAATGACATGATATAAGAAGAGTCGAAGTTTGCAATACATTGCACGTGCGAGTGTTGACTTAATGTGAAGCTAGATCTGACTCAGCAATGGGATGATCCGTGTTGAAAAGCGTTGCATAGCCCCACAATTGCGCCGCGATGATGGTGGGCCTCACCCACAGCCTCAAAAAGTCGGGCGATATCAGAATAGAGATCAGAGGATTTGTGCTGGGTCACTTCCAGCCGAATTTGCTTTACTTAGCTTATTAAGTATTCTCAGGCTAGTAAATAGGTTTAGAGTACCTATGAGCGAGTTAGGTTAGGTCAAAAGGGTGCAAGCTATAGGTAGAGATTTGGACTATTTAGTAGAATTATTTTAAATCCTTAGACTAAGATAGACCTATTATACTTTACCCTTTTTCTATATATTAATTAAAGGCTATTACAATAAAGGGTTAATCTAGCTCATCAACCTTGGATGCCAGAGCCTACCAGCAGGTAGCGTCACCGCCACATGTGAGGTAGCCATTTCCAACAACTCCAACGAGCAATTCCGAATGGGTCAGGTTTAAAAGCCTACGACTTATAGGAATCATTGGAAAGTCAGACTGAAAGATATGCCAGGATGGAGGTGTTTCTACACCTCCAGAGGGATGATGACGAGATGAAGAGTGGAGGCGGAGATTTCGGGAAGTGAGGGGAAATCTTGGCTCGTGCTCGCGCGGTAGAACCTTGATATTTAGCTCAGCCTCGCTCAACGTCCTCACTTTCACTCGCCATGGTCACCTTGACGGTAGACTGCAGGCATTACTTGGCATTGTTTTCGTGGTTCTATACTAGGCTCGTTTTCTAGAGAGCTGAAGGTTGTCGCTCTAGTGTAGTACGACTTTTTCCGTTGCACAATAAATTCCGATTACAGAGGCACACACACACTCGAATGATTATGATTACTCACGTCGCACTGTGGCGGCGATTGTTCGCGGCATTTTTTATCTTCACAGTTCCTCTGAATGCCATTGAATCTCTTCCAGCAGGCTCTGCGTTGGCTTATGAAGCCGGTACGCAAGGTGTCCTTGGACCAGACAGATCATCGACTAATGCTGGCGCTTTCCAAAACTTACATGCCGCCCTTTCTGTAATGCAAGAGAAATACTTTTCTCTATGGCTTGGCAAGTGGACCACAGCCATAGACTGGACCGCCGCCGTTACGGGGACCCACCTTTCTGCGACCCTTCGATCACTCTCAAATTCGTTTTCGTACACGATGCCAGGTACATTTGATAAAACACAAAAGCTAGATGTTGACGCCCAAGTGGTCGAGAATGAGATCAACAAGTACTTTGGACAGGTTGCCGCTTATTACTTTGGACAGGATCATTTTGCGATTCGAATGCAAGCCTTCGACGACATGCTTTGGGTTGTCCTAGGATGGCTGGAGAGTGTCCAATTGATCACTGAGCATTCGAAAAAACATTATCCAGACCATGGCGATGGACTCGGAAATTGGCATGCCGTCCAGTTCATACCGAGTTTTGCGCACCGTGCTCGCGTATTCTACGAGCTTGCTGAGCAAGGGTGGGATTGGAAACTATGTGGTGGCGGTATGACATGGAACCCCCGGCTTCTACCCTACAAGAATGCCATTACGAACCAGCTGTTTATATCAGCGAGTATATCAATGTATCTCAATTTCCCCGGTGACGACAATTGCTCGCCCTTCCTCAGAGCCACCAAGCAAGACCAGGCATTTCATGATGAAGAGACCCTCGCGGAGTGCTCCGAATCATCTGATGGACCCATTTATGACCCAGTCTACCTCACTAACGCAATCAATGGCTACGATTGGCTCGCGAACAGTGGGATGCTCAATGATCAAGGCCTATATACAGACGGGTTTCATATCAAAGGCTACGAACAGAATCACAGCAAAACTGAATGCGATGAGCGCAACGAAATGGTCTACACGTATAATCAAGGTGTCATACTCTCTGGCTTGCGCGGATTATGGGAAGCTACTGGAAACCTTTCCTACCTTGAAGATGGCCACGAACTTATTCGTAACGTTATTCTCGCCACGGGCTGGGATGCTCGCTCACTCTCCAAAATGCCATCATTCACCTCACAGTATAGACCCAAGTCATGGCCTCGCGCCAGCAATGATGGGTGGGCTGGCCTCGGTGAGGACGGTATACTAACAGAACTTTGCGACCCATCTGCCACATGCAGTCAAGATAGCCAGACTTTCAAAGGTATCTTCTTTCACCACTTGACTGCTTTTTGTGAGCCTCTGCCACGACAGCCTCCCCGGAAGGGACAAACACACTATGCAAGTTTGGAACTATACACGCTACATCAGCGTTCATGTTCCATGTATGTGCCGTGGGTAACACACAACGCGCAAGCCGCGCTAGGTACGCGTGACAATGAAGGGAGATTTGGATCATGGTGGGCGCTTGGTCTTCCAGACCATCATGGCTCATTTGCGGAAACGGTTATTCCGAATCATGCACTCGATTACAGAAACGATGCTTCGTTGCTTACAAGTCGCAAATTTTTATCCCACATACCGAGCATACTACATGCAGGACTCCGAGAGCATCCAGGCCAGCAAGCAAACGATGGGAATGACCGTGGGCGTGGACGCACTATTGAAACGCAAGGTGGTGGGGTGGCTGTCGTACGTGCCGCTTACGAGCTTTCAAGGGGTAACAGATGATTTATACGGCGTACGTATTTCGTTGTATCTGTTGGCTTTGCATATGACACTTTCTTTTGGTTTGCTATTTGGTAAAAGTCTGGTGTTTTTCATCGCGCTTAGAAAGAAAGAATGCTTTCGGGGTTCGGAGGTAGACTCATGCCAGAAAATATCTGCCAAGATGTGTACCGCTAAAAAAATAGGAGTATGTCCAAAGTTCAATATGGCAAAATCTCCTGTAAGACAATCAAGCGAAGTAGTGAGTTCGTGTTCGCCAAAAGATGGGACATTGGGGTAAAGAATGGTGGTGAGTCAATAACAAACACCTCCCTACACAGACCACCTGGGTGACCCAAAAAGAAGCGCTCTGCCATGTAACCCAGACGGCTAATATAGGCTCAAGCGAAGATGAAAAAAACGTAAAAAAGATGATGAGGGTGGGATTCGAACCCACGAGTGAATAAACACACTAGCAAGCACTGAAAACGAGCACCTGAAGCTAGCACCTTGGACCAACTCGGTCACCTCACCTCTACTGCTTTGATGACTAATTTTCTAATTTAAAAATGTATGTTGGGTGTTAAAAATGTTTGCGTAAAAGAATAGGGCTTCTTTTACCACTGGAAAACTAACGCAAAAAATTTTCTTGTGGGGAAGGAGCGCGGGACACACAAACATCATGTAAAATAAGTTAGACTTGAGATGATTTCGGTCAGATGGGCTCCGCGACGGCTCAATACCATTACCCTATGTTATCTTGGGCTTGTCGATTCGTCGAGTTTTCCACCTTCACATTGTATTCCCACTTTGTTTTATCAAGCCTAGGGTTTTATTAAAGAGAGTTCATTGATAGTAGATGATATTTATCTCGTTTTTGCTGTTGTGAGGTCATATACTTGTTATTCTTGTTGTTGTAGTTAAGCATATCCCTATTAGGCAAATCAAAGTCATACTGAAGTGACATATAACAAGTGAAATCTCGGACCAAAAAATCAGTTATCTTCAAGCAGTATAAAACACTAGGCTTTATGGAATGCATTGGCTTATCATAAATGTTATTAAAAAAAAAAAAAAGAAGAGATTTGAGGTTCTAAGATTCTAGTGGGGTATCGCTAAAGGGGTTAGCTCGAAAGGGCCAAAAAGAAACCGACAAGCCCAAGATTCGAACCCGTGCCTCCGAAAAAAAAAGGTATTGATGAGGGTGGGACTCGAACCCACGCGGTTTCCCACCAGTAAGCCCAAGGACCTGAAACTGGCGCCATAACCTGTGGTAATGGTTAGAAGATAATTCACTGTGATAGCTTAGGGTTGACTTGCCACTCGGCCACCTCACCGATCAACCGATTTCGGTGTTTGATGTCTTTAATACATTTTTAATAATATATAACTCATAGAGGGTTTGCAAGCGCTGATGGCGGGGCGGTATTTCTCGGCTGGCTCTCTACCCCACCATTAGCGTCCCACATAAAATGCTCCACTCCCTAGTACTGTAATAGTAACAGCCAGCTATATCAGCGATATGAAACTATTACTCTCCGATAGAAGATTCTTATGACTTGTGTAAGACGACAAAATCGTAGCCAATAGTGCTTGGTAGAGGTAGCAGCATTGAAGATAAGTGAGCACAGTAAAAGACCAGCATAACATGTCTTAATAACTCATCTTCATAAAGACGGTTAAATTCATGGTATGCCATGTGCCTGTCTTCGCTAAGCTTCAAATGTCGGAGTAGCATTTTTATGAGGAACAATCTTGTTGAGCTATTACACGTCTATAGTTTGTCCGTAAGCAACGCAGGGGCATCTCAACTATCAGTACTACGAGCGATGCAAAAAAGGATTGGATGATCAGTAGATAAAAACTGGGAGGAGCTGCAGCACTAATACTACAACATTACACGTAAATATGTAGTTCGTCCACCTCTTCCCCCAGCTCGCTACGCCTAACTCAAACCTCCACTCGCACAGAACCATCTTTAAATTGCTAATATTCTGTTCAAATTGACTAGTAGTTCGTAAAGTAGGGTCTAAATGCGTCCCAGAAATAGCCGCTGCTTCGGCGAAGCTGCTAAGAAGTTAATATTTCTGTAAAAGAACCATTATTCGTGAATCAACTGGTCCTCACTAGATTTTTTTTTTCTTAAAGTACGAATATGAATCACTCCTATAGAGGCCCCTAAGGGAGTAATTATTCTGAACAGTTACGCTTTGAATTCCCAGAATTGTCACCCCTCATGGAAGCAAAATATAGAAATGAGATATCACACGTCACTGGTGCCAGACACAAGGGTTCATTTTTCACTTTGTTCTTCATCAAGCCATGCTGTAATACCATGTTACTATTGGACTGAAGCAGCATATAGACTATACTACATCCCAGATCGCACATGACAAATTCAGACAATGAACCGAAGATGACTTCCATGCAAGCTAAAACCACAGATAAAAGCTACTCAGACAGCTCTTTGAATTTCTCACCCACAATGATTTTGTTCCGGCCATTATAAAGTACATTATTGCTGCCACGTAAGTCTTTGATTCTCTGTAGGTTGTCCCAGGCGCGGATAAGATTGTTAACAGTGGTATTGGATTATCCCCTTGTCTCTAAGCTTTACGGATATCGGTGGAGTTGTACGAATTCCACTAGAAACTATTGTGGTGTCGGAAGAATTTGGCAGACAGTCCATCATAAAGCTTTGCACCCACACGAATTGTTAGAGTGAAGGTGACGCCTCGTTCTTGAAGGTATGGTAGGATCATCCACGTGTCACACGCCCAGCCATCCAAGCCAACCGAGATAAGTTTGGGCGTTATACCCAGGCCGTTGGCAGTGCGAATATCCCCCGTAATGGCTTTGGGTAAAATCGAATGCACGACTGACCTTCCATCTTCGACCATCGGTCTTCTCTTTTATCGCATTGTTGGTCATGGGAGAAGGAAGATCGATAGTCGCCACGTACGCACATGCGCGCAGAACCGCAGAACTGATACACGGGGAGCCTTGGTTCATGGACTGTTGGTGGCCGATGACTGATCTGGACGTGTTATTAGTGCACATTACAAAATACTTTCAGGAGGAATTTACTTCTTTTACCGCAGGTGGTAAGACCTTCTTCAAGGGTAGGTTTGCTGACATACAGATGAAGAGGCATTTTACCAGAGTTTCCGACGACAACGATGGTATCCGGTGCTACTTGTTCCTTGATGACTAACTGTTGATCCGATGCCCGTATGAAATAGCCAATACCCTTCACCTCTCACAATGTGCAGCGAGTATGTACAAGCGTGCGTGGTACAGGTCGCAACCTTTGTGGCATTGATAAGGGCCTCGTGGATCTTCTAGATAGTAGTGGACATGATCAGCCAACCCTCTTCGATCGCGAACAATGTAGGAACAGATCGACTCCATAGACAGGGAATATCAACAGTTGAGCGTTTCAAGCATTGTCGCTTCTCATGTTGTGCCGCTTGTTGGTAACCAGTGAAAAGCTTCCCACAACCTCTTATGCATGGAACTTCTGCATCCCATCTTCCAGCGCACTCTCTGAAAATGGGTTCGGTGGAGTTTGTCGAGGGCGCGTCCGAACGTGTGCAGAAAGGAACTGAAAAGTAGGAAGCTGGTCCACCTTTCAAATCGAACCGTCTACAGCGTATGGACAAGTATAGCCATCGGGAGGCGTCTCAAAAGACTTGATCTATGACACAGTTAATAAGAGCTTGAACATTATTGAGGACGATCGCCAATGGCAAAAGCACGCTGAGCAGGCTTCCAGGTGATTGGCCAATTATGGTAAAAGGGCGTGACTTACAGTATCTAGCTCAGTGGGGCAATCCGATGAGGTGCTACTGTTAGATAGAGTGCTGCTGCTCAGCGGGGTGCTGATGCTAAACAGGGTGTTAATGCTCGGCAGCGCGCTGTTGACTTTGGAACTCTTGTTGAAGAATTCCAAGATGCACTTTGATCCACATCCATGGGTACCAGCTTGCATTTCGGCGTTTTGCAAGGGCAAATTTGAGGATAAGAAGATAGGACGACGGAGGACGCAGAACTTAGAAGCCTAAGAAGACGCCATTTCTGTCAAGATGTTAGCAAGCTATTCCAGACGTGCCTTCCCCAGAACCACCTGCTGGTCCTGACGAGGGAGACGTACCTTCCGTTTTAAGAGGATTGTGAGATGTCTGGTATGCGGGACCAAAGAGAAAAATCGAAAAGAATTGTGAGGTGTTTGATAGAGATCAAGGGGACTACCCAACCGCCCCTGCCACAGGCGGCGGCCTGAACCGCGCCCCTTCCTGGGAGCGCGGTACTGAAGAGAAAAGCCGAAAGAGAATTGTAAGGTATTTTGATGGAGAATTAGGGGACTACCCACCGCGCCCCCACTCACAGGGGCGGCGCGGGACCGAAGTGGAGAGAAAAAGTAGAGGGGACGCGGCGGCGATTAAATAGAAGACGAGTGTGGGGGCTGCGCTAGCTTAAAAGAGGGCGCCTTCCGTTTGCCCTGCACACAATATTCTGACAGGCAGCTCAGAGTCCTGTCAAAAGGCTTTCACCTAGTCGAAAGGTGACGCACAGGCGCTAGTGTTACCATCTCTAGAGGACTCCTGGTTCGTTGAAAGCTACCATGGTTGAGCCTACATTCGAAAGCACTTTCTCGTTTTGGGTAGTTCACTTTTTAACTAGCGAGAGCCCTTCCAAGTTACAATCACCGTTTTAGAGCTATTACTGTTCGACCTGGTGAGGGCCTTAGGCATCACCTTTATAGTCTCGCGTAGCTTACGTTTCGACTTGATGGTTGCTCTTCAAAAGCTTTGTCGTCGCCCTGAACTTATTATTATATAGCTTTGTTACAGTCGTTCGAGAACGGCTCACGTTTTAACCTGTGACGGCCCTTAAAGGAACTATCTTCGTCCTGAGTCTATTATTAGTCTAGGCTTGCAACGACTTGGAAAACTATTTCCCGTCTCAGATTAATTACTATGCGACTTCACGGCTGCCCTTCCGAGGAGCTTGTGCAATCACCAGGCTGCCGTTCGACTCGATGAGAGCTTTCGATAGGCTTCGAACACGAATTGATTGCATCGTGCATTAACCCTTCCAAGATCTCCGCTGCCGAATACTCTTATTCGTTTACTATACTAGAGCAGCTGCTAATCTCGGCTCCTTCCTGTATACGTTTGGACATTACATCGCACGTCCTCGAAAGGCGTTGGCCAGTCATATTTTGCAGCTATGTCTAAAACCCACAGAGCCATTACTAATGGTTGTACATACCCGCTACACATGTCATGTCAGTATTCAACGGTCGTGAGGGTAAATACCTTGAGCCCTATTAGCAAGGTAGTAGGTAAACTGTTCTCAATCAACGCGGAGACTACTGCTCTTGCGAATGTGATAGTATATCGACATGTCAAGTTACCAGAGCGTGTATAGCTATATGAAAAGATTTTTGTTTACTTCTGATTGCTTGCCGAACGCACAACAATTGTTCTCTTATATAGATGATATGTTCTCCATCCTTGATATAATATTGATTCGGCATCTCCTACTTCCCAGTGTCTCGAACAAGGTCTGTAGATATACTTTTAGATTTGATGAAGTTACTTACTTATTACTATCTTGAGGACATTTATGAGGTAGTTTATCAAGGATAAAAGAAGAAATCCAAACCTTTGAGAGGCGCGTGCGGGTGACGTCAAGTATCTCATTTCCAACTTCTTTGCTTCCGCGAAGAGAGGTGGCCCTAAATTCTAATCATAACTCGGGAATATTATTTCCTTGAACACCTTTACATGACGGGCTCGAACGACAACAGGAGAAAAAATCAAAACTTGTAAGAGTGTGCCTGATTTTCAACTTTTTCTACGCGAAAAGACGTAGCAAAAGCTCTATTAGTGGAGAAACATGGCGACCTACATTGAAACTCAGGCCAAGGTCACCACACTACAAAACGACATGACCATTCAACACGTTAGCATTCCCCTAACTAGGCCGCTCTACAAACGCTCACCCACATCTCGTACGCATCCGGGTATATACGCTTCCTCACTCTACATGATGCCCAGCTCCGCGAACCCCTTCAACACATCCTTGTCTACGCGGCTCAGCCACTCCTCCTGGAACCGCGCCTCGCCGCCCACAGCCTGGATCGTCTGTTGCAGGTGCTCGCGCACGAAGACGACAAGATTGAGGTTGTGCACGGGGTCTGTGTAGATAAGGTTGCGCTTGCGGGCGTCTTCGGGGGCCTCTGGCTCTGCGGGCGTGTACGAACCGGGCTCGTCGGGCCAGTACAGAGAGCTATCAACTATCAGTTATATCTTTCTTATGTCATATGAAATACTCACTCCACAGTCTTGTCATCCATCCCGTCAAGCAGCTCGCCGAGGACGTCGGTCCACATGACAATCAGGCTCTGGAGTCGGGCGAGGATCCACGGTTGGCCGGTTTCGAGCAGCCGCGTGAGGACCAGCGTCATAAGCTTTTTGTTCGGCGAATCGCCAATGTCCTCGATGTGCCTAAACCATTCCTCCAGTAGCCAGTCGAGGGTTTTCTCTAGGGTGGTACCGCTGACTGTCGTTAGTGCCTCGAGTAGAACAGCGGGTGTAGCCAGCCCAATCCTCGCCAGTACGGTGAAATAATCTGTCTCGACTACACCATCGACAGCACGCGACGGCAGTTCGCGCAGCGGGCCATGCGAATGGTGATGCGACCATGCGCCGTGGAGACCTTCCATAATCTTCGCGAGGAAGTTACTTGAGATAAGATCACCGACAAGAACCTTAATAGCTTCCTCACGTCCAATTCCATCTGCGCCGCGTATCACGCTCTGCATCAGATGCGATACTTTCCCGCTCACTTCAGGCTTGATGCTTCCCAGTAGATCTGACAAACAGCGAAGAAGCTCGGTCCTAAAACCATCGGCCAGAACTGCCGCAGGAGCAAGCAAAAGATAGGCTTCGGTAATCTCGATCGCTTTGCGAAGGGTTTCATTGTCCACCGAGAAGAGCGGGATGAGGTATTGCAGTAGGTTCAATAATTCTGGAGGAGTAGGCTCGGGCGCGGAGGGTGTCTGTGCGACTATGGAAGACCAGAGATCGAGAGCATCCTCAAGCAAGTAAACCTGTGTTTCAGAGCCAGGCTCAATAGCGCTCTGGATAATGGGAAGGAATGAAGTGTGGAATGAGCGCGACTCTGCCTTCATAGCGTTTGTAAGACGGGCGAGAATAGTGAGGATAGCCTGCTTCATCAGATGCTCATCTCCAGACTGCTCCCAAAGAGGTGGCAGTAGTGAAATGATGCTGTTCGCATATGGTGTAATCTGGATCGTGTTAGCCATGCTCCATACGCTCACAGAATACCTACGTTATGCTCCAGCCTCTCCACAATGATACTGATGGTATTTAACAACGCCATCTTCGTCTCCTGAAGCTCTGCCTCCTGAACCAGCGCCATTAATCTATCCAAAATTCCGGGTGCATATGGCAGGAAGTTTTCAGCAGCAAACTCCCACTCGTCCGCTACGGCGTGGAATCTCCTACCCGCAGTAATTCGCACAACAATATCGTTGAGAGGATCGCTCTTGTCCATAAGATGCTGAAATATCTGATAGACAATCGGTTTTTTCTCCTTCGCAATCTTGATAGCTATCCATTGTGACAAGACTATCGCGATACGACGTCGGATGATGTTATATCCCGGCTTCTGTTTTTGGGCTTCTTGAACTAGTGTATTAGTGATGAAAGAATCAAAGTCCAGATGATCAAGCAAGACATCCGCGGCTAGACCGATAGCCGTGTATACTGAATCCTTGAAGAGAATATCCTCGTTGTCCGGTGTAGCCACAGTATGGAACACCTGAAGCAGCGGCTGGAGGATGAGATCCTTGTAGTACTTTGTAAGATCTAGGAATAATTTCTCCGTACAGGGCCGGACAGCGAACTCCCAATCCTCGGCGCCCTCTTCCATTTTCTCCCACTCGTCGGGCTCTTCCTCCCACATGCGGAGATCACTGGGCCTGAACACGAAGAAGCGCGTGACGAGCGTGGAAACCATTTCCCGGACGAGGTCATCAATCAATAGCTGTCCTTTGACCATCTCTATGGCCTGAGTGCGTTCATCCTTCTCCTGCTGATGGCGATACCGGAAGGTCTGCATAGGAAAGAAGACCATCTTCACGCAGGCGCGAACAAGAAGCAGACCCTTCAAGCCGATGCGCTCGAGGATCGGAGCATCGTCTTCCTGGTCACCGTCTGTGCCAATTTTGGCATCATCCACTGACTTGGAGCCCCAGCTCTCACCGAGACGGGAGATGAGACCCCAATAGGAGCGCACAAGATCTATTGAGTTGGGTAAATGCACAAAACCTGCTGGGTGTGATATAGCCATGTTTAGGTGGAATTTGGCGAGTTGCATGACGTGCTTCTCTACAAGCTTGCGGACTGGTGATGCAAGCGGGGAGCCTTCTTCCATCACGTATGGCAGCATGTCTCCAAAGAGATTGCGTGATAGACTCCAAAACTCTTGTACGTCTTTCTCCCTCGCTGGGAAGTCAAATCCTGTTATGATGAGCCGACGGAGAGTTTTGATGGCGAGCAAGCTGTTCTCGATATCTTCAAGAGCACCGCCTTCATCATCCCCGCCACTACGGAAGAACGCTTGCCAGCTCTGAACCTTGTTTACGTATATTGTTCCCAGCACACTTAGTACCTCGGGCGCAATACCCTGTAGATTCTGCCGCGTCCTTAAAAGCCGTCCCGTCGATAGGTCCTTGACGATGTATAGTAGAACGAGGAGTGCCCGAGGCAGACGAAGACGAGAGACATTGGGCTCGGTAGCGGCACGAAGTATCTGAAGGAGTTCCCGAAAAATATTTGGCCTATCATATGTTAGGCCAACCCTTCATTTGAGCAGGCTCATACTTACCAGTCATGGGGATATTCGAATCGCGCAATCTTTGCTACAACTAGAGCATTTTGCAGTGCCAGACGTTGGTCTGCTTCATTGACTGCGCTCTCGAGTAGCCGCGCGCGTATGACGTTCTTGTCTTCCTTATTTACTGGCTGAGAGGCCGTCTTGCGCCAGTATTTGTCGATGCCATTCTTAAGCTGAATGATCGCCAGGTACCGAACCTCATATGGGAGAGATTTATCCAGGAATACGGACTATCAATTGTCAGAGATATCATCTCCCAAAGCAACATACCATACCTGTAGAAGAGGATAATATCCCCTTGCTTTCTCCCACTCCTGCAACTGCTTCGTGCCCGTCTGAATTTGTGTTGGATCTGTCGAAGAGGCTGATCGCAGGACATGAAAGAGGATTCCCTCAGTGAGGGGGTTAGCCTCAGCAGGTACCTCTATAGCGTTGAATTCGACGTCCATGGCTCAGTTCGATCAGAGCGAGACAAGCGCGTGGTGGAGCAGAAAACGGTAGCGTGGCGGGGTCGTGCAGCTGTTTCTCTAGGAAGGAGAAGCTCGGGCAAGTCAATCACCCGCACGGCGAACGGGCCCTGAAATCTCCTTCACTCTACTCTTCAGTGTTCTCGAGCAGCTCTGCAGGTTCTAGAGGGCTTGCTGTATTCAACTCCCACTCTACCAGTCTATTGACCAGCCGTCGGCAAAATTTCAGCAGGCCGGCGGGGGAGCTCCTAGGCAGGCCGGCTGTAACAAGAAAAACAGGACCTGCTCACCCAGGGAAACACAGAGCAACATGAGGCAGCAGGCGTGGCAGCTTGTTTACTTGGCAGCTTGAGGGGCACCAAAAAGATGGTCGCGATGCTCCGGATCGCCTCGTTCGTCACCGCATGCTCCGTAGAGCGACACGAAAGCTGTCTCGGAACACATTCCGCCCAAGCCATCATTTGTTATACACGACCGCTTATCTGAGCTTTGAGGGACGCTTTTTAAAAGACTCACGCTATGTGCCTGGCCAGGACATCTTAGTGGCATCTCCCGTCGGCAGCTTCGCGCTGAACCTCGGCCCATTTGTCGATCACGCTATCACGACACCCAGACAACATCACATTACCCCGTCACGCCACGACTCATCGACCTGCAATGATCCCAAATGCCTTCCGCCGACTTCGCCGCTGCCCAGCAGCGCATAGCAGCGCGTCGTTCACAACGCTCCCGCGCCCAGAATGAGGCTTCCGCTGCTCGTGCTGCCGCGCGACTCCCGACACCCTTGAGCTCGATATGGAACGCGATAAAGGGGCGCGAGGGCACACGGCCCGCATTCCGTGTTGGACAAGTGGATGCTGAGTTGCTAGATGAGGAGTTGCTGGATTTGCTGAAGAGCCAGGTTGGCGAGGGGCTGAAATACTTTGGTTCGCACATTACAGACGCCTGGGCGCCCGAGATTCTCTTAGCACTAAGAACTATACTATTCAAACTGAGCATATGGGATAATAACGCGAGTTATGGAGCGCATTTACAAGGCCTACGATACATGGACGCGCGGAGCACCGCCCCCGACCGACCACCCCCAAAGAAATGGCAGAAAGTAGCCTACGGCATGATAACGGTGGGCGGAAGATATGCCTGGACAAAGTGGCAGGAGCACTTGCTAGCATCACAAGAAGACTTCACAAGACCGCAATCCGATGGGATGAAACTCGCATCGCGCATAACAGAATACTTCGACTCGGCGCATGACATCGCCTCCCTAACCTCCTTCCTCATCTTCCTCGTAAACGGCCGGTACAGAACCATCACTGACCGCATCCTCCGTCTCCGCTTGACTCCCACCTCTCACTCGACGAGTCGCGAGGTTTCATTCGAATACCTCAACCGCCAACTCGTCTGGCACGCCTTCACCGAGTTCCTTCTCTTCCTCCTCCCGCTCGTCGGCATCTCCAGATGGCGTCGCATACTCTCTCGTGCCTGGAGGAAAATCAAACCCTCGCTACTCGCATTGTTCGGCCGCAAATCCGCGACCACAGATGACGATGAAGACACAGAGGCTAGTGGTGAACTGGCTTTCCTTCCCGAACGCACGTGCGCCATCTGCTACCGGGACCAGAACCCCACGACAGCCACGGAGCAGGACATCATGACACAGTCGGCAGGCGGAGGCGGAGTCGTCGGCTCAGCTGCAACAGACATCACAAATCCATATGAAGCGGTGCCGTGCGGGTGCATATACTGCTTCGCATGTCTTGCACAGAGGATCGCAAACGAAGAAGGCGAGGGCTGGACCTGTCTGCGGTGCGGAGAACTCGTCAAAGAGTGCAAGCCCTGGAACGGAGACGTCCTTGAAGAGTCACGGCAGTCTCCATCTCAGGGCAGTGGGCAGGGAAACGTGAAGAGCGTTGGCTTTGTAGCGGACGGGGGTGACCAAGACGACGAGAAGAGTGCATTAAGAGAGGTTGATCCAATACCCGAAAGCGACGATGAGGAATCAGGGTCAATTGTCACGGAGGGCAATAGAGCTGCTATTTCTTCGCCAACAGCTATCGACTGGAGTCAGAGTTTAGATGAGAGCGCTGAGTGGGCTCGCGCGAGTGATGATAGGAGCTCGGATGAGCATAGTGAAGAGTACGACGAAGACGAGGAAGAGGAAGGGGAGGAATTAGAGTACGATCAATAAACGGGCTAATAAATCTCAAAGTGGGAATTACGATGGCATTGTGGGACCTGCTTGTGAGTAAATATTGCCGATAGCAAATAGCTTCAAGAACATCTTTTGGAATGGCAACTTCATGACATGTCGTGGTCATTCAATGGGTATATTATCATTATGATAGAGGTAGACCGGACCAGGGACCAGCGGAACCCAACCAAGCATGGAGACACCTTGCTGGTTGGACGCATCTGAAACAGAATCCAACTCTCACCCCCATCACGTCTCCATATATTGGCCGTATCGTGGTAGTTGGGCCATTTTTTCTTCCGGGCTGATGGTTTCGTCGTAGAATACTAACTTGAAGTTCCTCTCCTTTTTTACCTTCTTCTCAGCCGTGGGTGGTAGCGCATCTGCGCCATTGTCTTTTTGTACTGAAGTAATGAGATCATCAAGCGATGCAGATATAGCCTCGCCAGGTGCAAACCCCCCGGGCGGAGGAGCGCCAAAGCCAGGACGCTGAGGCAAGCTCGGCCCGCCTGGAACTCCGGGAGGGTAAGATGAGAATTGACCAGATGAAGCAAAGGGTTGTGCCGCTGGGGGTGTCTGAATCGCAGCCGTGTTAACCTCATTCGCCTGATGGCGAGGAAGGAGCATACTAACCGGTTCCTCCGTCGTTTCGGCGACGGGCGGCGGAAGCACGCCGTTCTCTCTGTCGGTTCGGTACTGCTCCGCCCTCTGCTCGAGGTCGTCGATGTCTTCATTAACTTTAGTACGCTTGTTTGGTCGCGCCTCACCGTTTGCAAGAGTGCCGCGGGCGGGATTGCCTGTTCGACGCTCGCGCTCGGCTTGCTCCGCAAAGTGCTTCTCTTTTACCGCCTGTTGGTGTCGTTCGATGATTTCGGTGGGCACACCTTCCATACCGAAGATCTCAACTTCAAGACCTTGGCGTCCTGGGATCGCATTCTCGACGCGCTCGAGGTTCTCTTTGTGGACTTGGGTCATATGGACGGAAAGACCTTGGCAGCTATTAGCAAAGAATTCTTTGTACTAATGTCGCTATGTAACAGATCAGGGTGCTTACCTCCAGCAGTGTTAAGCCTGCGGTTGCACTTGTCACATTTGAAGTGCTTAGCCTTTTGGTGGGAAATGAGAATCTTAAGATCATCGAAGTCGCGCTCGCAGTAGAAGCACCACGGCCGCTCGAGCTTCTGGTTGAGATCGGGGTACCTCTTCCTCTTCTTTGTCATGGTGGCGGTTGCAGTGAGTGGATGGAGTGGGGAAGGTCGTGGGTGCGCGCTGGCCTCACGACTTTAACGTCGGAGCTGGATGTGAGCTCAACTCGCGCGGCCAGCTTAGCGTCTTGGCGCCGCCCCCGAAGTTTTCTCCGCACTTGATTATCCTCAATAATTCATTCCTTCACTTTGACTTTCACCAGGGTCGCCTTACACAACAATACAAGGATCTCCGACAGACTAGTTTTAATGCCAACGTGCGCTGTCGAGTCACCTTAATTGAACTATTCATGAAAGCCCAGTGTTGGCCTTGAAATTTGAGACAGGCTTTCACGCCAAGAGTCTTCTTGTCACTCAAAGTTGTACTGAATACAATTTCTATATACGCAACTAGCACACCAGCCACTTGGTCTCAGACACGCCTCACAAGTCCTCTTCGGAGGAGCATCCTTCACCTCCGCGTCTTGCGATGGGTGTTGTGTATGCGGCTGTACCTACTTCCGTGCATTCCTGTTGCCAGAACAATCAAAAGGTCCTTCATAGTTCACACTTCCTCGCTCTTCACGAGATTCTCACGAAGAGTGTGACTCCTTGCGCACCTACATTCCAAGTTGTAAAAGAAAACTCTGCTTCGTCTAAACCAACGCCGAATCTGCTTCCCCAGATCAGTGCTCGTTGTGTCCTCCGTCATCAGATGCCTACAGCTCAATGAGCATCGATCAAGCCAGGCTTACCTGGAGTTATCATTGGGATTTACTTACTTGTTCAAAGGCTAGAGCTTAAAGAACGACGTCAGCTTTGGTGTTATACGGACGGCCCAATACTATCGTATTTGCAATATAGTCCAGACACTCATCTCATAATGCATCTTCACCATCAACGATCGGGTCCTAAATAGTCATCAATACTGTCGTACATGATATGACTTGTCTGGGTCAATAGGTCGCTTGCGGTGAGCGTTGGGATGGCAAAGGTGACCGTTTACATGCGACTTAAAGAAACATGAGTGACGGTCAGGACGATATGCATTTGCTAGAAACATAGGGTAGACTATAACCAAGCAAGGCTTTATTCTCCTTCGAAGCCTTTGTTCGTTATTCATGGCGCTTTCTGGTTGAGACTATCTCCGGATTGGACAATATCAATCAGTTCATCATCCTTGGTTGAGTGCTTTCTCTTTACCCACACAAACCTCAGACAAATTTGGGAGACTGTAATCGTGCTTGATTGGGATGCATGCGATATTGTCTCGAATACGGTAGGAGCAGGGACGCTTCCCTTCTCAAGGCAGCTTGACTCGAAGTTGGTGCAAACTTACGTGGAAAAGGTGTCTCAAGAAACACACGTTCTTTGTTCTGCACCCGATGTAGACATGATAGTTTCCCATTACCGAGCGGGCATGGCTATGTGGTTAGCGTATGAGTAAAAATGATACGAGTTGGTGTTATGGAAGGCTAGAGTGGTACTAGTAACGTAATATAGAGCTGCCAATAGCGAGAGTAAGCTGCCCATAGTGTAAAAAGAAGGAGAAGGGGCTCTCTCATGGTGGATAACGACCAAAGGTGCTGTTTGTGCGAATGACTTCCTCCCCTTCATGCTGGCGATCGGACGTGGCACTCACGTCCCTCATCACTATCAGAGAATTTTTAGAGGCCTTTGTTTTCCCTGTCATTCCATTTGAAATACCCTTGTGAGGTTCTCAAGTGTTGTTATACGCGACATTCATATTTCCACAAGAGGGTGCTTTTCTGGACAAGCTTGATTTGGACCAAGCTTCCTCAAGATTTTGCGGCGCGCTTAGCTCTTTCTCGCGAGAAACATGGCACGTCGAAAGATTTCACTTCCAGCCAGCATTTCATTGGAAAGCACGCCCAGCCGGAAGAATACCCTTATGGGCTGAGATGAGGTGGATGAAAGGGCGTCAGCATAAAGATCCATCTTGGCCGACAACTTTCCAGATCGGGTGTTCACAAAACAAAACGACAACCATGTCCGATGCATGTCTGATAGGCTCCTCAAGCGGCTCCGCCACATTTGGGACCTGCGTCACCTCCGCCATCCGCGCCCATTTTCGCCAGCTTGGTCGCTAACAACCTACTATGCGGTCCCTGATACTCATACCCAAACGCACGTAAGATCCCACCATGATGCCGAGCTAGGCGGCCGCTATCAGTTGGCCACTTATGACGCGTCGCCGAGGTTCTAGTATTTGCGGATCGTTAGTTCGCCTGCTGGTTCGAGCGTAGGCTGCTAGAGCTTCATTTATCCACCTTCCAGAAACATGTTCGACAATCACACTGCGCAAAGCTATCCCTGCACTTGCATTGCCTGTGCCAGGTGCGCGGCGCAGAGCTATTTATTGAGAGTCCTCGCCACACATCAGCGGGTGTCGTGCTTCCAGTGATATCGCCATGCGCTTCACGACTCTTTTCGCTGGTGCCCTTTTGGGTCTCGAAGCCGCCGCTTTGCGTGCTGGCGTCCCGACTGCGGGACAGCTGCGCCAGAAGGTAACCTTAAACCTCACCAGCTCATCCAACCTGTCTAACTCCTCCTTAAGGTCCAGGCAAACAAGGCCCGTCGGTCGCTCGCTAAGCGTGACGTTGATCCTGCTGCTCTGTACCCGGCTCATAACCTCTCGGTGCCAATTGACTTCTTCCACAACGAAACGCGATATGAACCTCACACCAACGGTACCTTCAACCTGCGCTACTGGTTCGATGCCAGCTACTACAAGCCTGGTGGCCCAGTTTTTGTGCTTCTTGGAGGCGAGACCTATGGAGACGACCGTCTGCCATTCTTGCAGAAGGGTATCGTACACCAAGTCATTGAGGCTACCAATGGTTTGGGTGTGATTTTGGAGCACCGCTACTACGGAGAGAGTTTTCCTTTCTCCAACATAACGGTGGAGAACCTGCGCTTCCTGTCGACCGAGCAAGCTTTGGCAGAAGTCGACTACTTTGCCAGGAACGTCAAGTTCCCGGGTATCAATGCAGATCTCACTGCGCCCAAGACTCCATGGGTTGTCTATGGTGGTTCATACGCCGGTGCTCAGGCGGCTTTCCTCCGCGTGGTTTACCCAGATACGTTTTGGGGTGCCATCTCCTCATCTGGTGTCACAACCGCCATCTATGACTACTGGGAGTACTTTGAGCCTATCAGGCAGTACGCCCCTCCAGACTGCATCAAGAGCACCCAAGCTTTCATCTCAGTGCTGGATGGCATTTTGTTAAAGAACAATACCGCGACTATCAAGCAACTTAAGAACGCTTTCGGCTTGGGAGGTGTCACCAACAATCAGGATTTTGCAGGTATCTTCACTAACATCTATGGCTGGCAGAGCACGAATTGGGATCCCAAGGTCAACAGTGCGAGCTTCTTCAACTACTGCAAGAACATGACTGCAGCTATCAGCTCGGATCTTGAATCAAAGAGGCCGACAGCTGCTGCTCTCGTGTCTGCTGCTGGACAAGGAAACAGCACTGCGGTCCAGAACTCGGTTTTGAATGCTATTAGATATTACGGAAGGTCTGCGGTAGCTGCCTGGAATGAGTCTGGAGAAACCCAAGACGAGTACTTCACCCAGCTTAACGCCACCCACTGGCAAGCAGTCGACCTTGACTCTGCCAATGCTTATGGCAGCTGGAATTGGCAGGTATGCACTGAGTGGGGTTACATCCAAACTGGCAACACTCCTCCCGAGATCCAGCCTCTTATCTCCCGTACCCTCGATCTCGAATACTTGACATACTTTTGCCGCGCTGGCTTTGGCCGTAATACACCCCCGGATGTCGAGAATGTCAACAAATACGGCAACTACAACATTTCGTACCCTCGCCTTGCCATCATTGGTGGAAATGCCGATCCATGGAGGCCTGCTACCCCTCTGTGGTATCCTGATGCCCGCGAGGATTCCACCGAGGAACCTTGGCTATTGATCTCCCATGCTGTCCATCACTGGGAGGAGAACGGCATTTTCCCTAACGAGACTACTCCGATCTTACCGCCTTACCCAGTTGTCTATGCCCAGCAGTACCTGAAGAACTTTGTTATTGACTGGTTGAAAGGTAAGCTTTGTATTCTCCCATAGTGATTGGCGAGACTAACGAAGAGCAGACTTCAAGCCCACCACTCAATACGAGCTGTAATGGATTTATTGAGGCCATTCTTGCCTTGCCGTTAGCGGTAAACATAATGAATAATACGCTATCATTAATATCAAAATATATATTACGATTGATACATATTTTATTCTTATCGTGGCTAAAATTGTAGTTTCACGTCCGCGTCAGTTTTTCATGAGTAGGGTCAAGTCTTATACGGCCCCCGCGAGCTAAAACCATGCCCTTGGTGATCTTCCCGGCATGCCTTTTTGAGCCGGGTTTCCACATAAGCAACAAATGAAACCAGGAGTAATATGAAGATATATGATAACTGCTAATAAGTGTAGCGTGGCTTATGAGTATTCAGATGCTGGGATAGCATGCTGAGTACATTTTTTATACTCATGACGCACACTACTTCAATCATGACATTATTTTCAGAAATATCATCGTTACCTTCACGCTAAGGGTCATCCAGGCTGTGTGTGTACTAATGTTCAAGCAAATTTATTTGCATCTTCAAATCATGAAAACTATCTCAAATAACACCACCACTCCAAATAATGAAGCTCAAGTCTTGAGAAAATCGTTATAGGCTGCGGAGAAGGCCGGGTCGCGGGCCAGCTCAGTCGAGGGGTCTTTGGGTGATGTGTCAGTGTAAGAGGAAAGCGAATGTCAAGCGGACATACTAGCATTAGGAAAGGCAGTGACCGTAGCCACAGCAGCGAGGAGAGTAACAATTGAGAACTTCGTGATGCCGGTCGTAAAGGCTTTGCAGCGTTGCAGTGGAAAATAGTCATAATCTGCTTGTTTTCCTTCTTTCGATGACCTCCCAACAGCGAGCATCCACACAGTTTATATACCCTCTTCCCCTTTCCCCGCCACCCATCTTTTTCCTCTTCAACCTCCAGGACATGTTCAGCACGAACAATCCTGTCGAATACTTTACCCGCGAGGCTCTGTGCTTCTGGCAGCATGTAGTCGTGCTCTGCCCATTTACGCGTTCGGGGTGGCATTTTCGACTTTTATTTTTCGTGGGAGAGACGGCTCGGTGGTGTCACTAGGACAGGTCATTGCGTGAGCTTTTCTGACTCCGTAACAAAGCCTAGACGACTAGGCGGGTAGAACGGTGAGGGACGTGAATATGCGCCTGAATTTGGGAAAGGGAAAGCGGAGAGTGAGGGTACGGTGTCCATGACGATTAGCAGAGCTTGCCCCTTTGTGGTACGGTGGGTGCATTGTTGTGGAGGACTGCTTGATATTCGATCCTATCTTGGAGTTGAGGATGGGGCATGGAGCGAAAGGTAGAGGAAGCAAGGAATGAGGCATCTTGAAACGGCTTAGGGAATACGGTGATACTTATTGTGTCTAAAATATGACCATGTTTAGATTACTACATTAGAAAAACCTTGATAGTTCCCAGACCTTAGTATTTCCCAAAGAACCCAACACCCTATATGCAGCTTCCTCTCTCCAAGCCCAAACATCATAACCTAGACAATTTCGCCCAAAAGGACTTCATCATCCAAAAATTATCAAAACCGAAAGCATGCTTGTTGTGCCGATTGCTCGCTACCCCAGGCCTTCAATCGGTCCTTTTCACTATCCACATTCCTTAGCTCCACACCCCTTCTCTTCTCTAGCACTGCCCCGTACCCCACGTAAACCCATCACTTCTCTTCACACTCCCGCTCGTCTGATCCCCCACATTAACCGTGACATTGAAATTCGCCACCGAAGGCGTCCCGCTCACGCCATACAAACTGAATAAACTAGCCGAAAGCACCACCTGCTTCCCCTTCCACTGCGCAAGATCCGCGGGCGCCGTCGCAGGGATGGTAACGTTCTGCAACTGGTTTGACTTGGAGGGGCCGAGGTAGGCGGAAGAGACGAAGGCGCCGAGAGAGAGGGGAAAGCCGGGTGTGGGCGCGAAGCCCCAGACGACGGAGATGTCAGCGACGGACTGGATATAGTTTTCGGTGAGGAGGGTGAGGGTAAAGGGTTGGGAGGGAGCGAGGGTCGAAGGTGCGGCGATGCCGGTCAGGCGAGCGGCGGTGAGGGAGGTGGTTGTGAGGAGGGTGAGGAGGGTGGTCTTGGAGAGCATGTTTTCAGATTTCGAATGAGAGGTTGAGTGTATGCGGTAGGTCTTTTGAATCGATGGATGGTGCCGCTTTGTGAGTGCGTGGTTTGGTTGTTTGGCTTGTTGGTGGATGGATGAGATGGAAAGGGTCGCTGGCTCGGCTTATATACCATCGATGATGTCTCACAAGGTCACTACGACCCTACAGACCCGCATGGTACTGTCCCAGGATAGTAGTATTGATCCTTCCCTCGCAGTCTGTGCGTTGTGACGCAGCACGTGCGTGACACGAGCCTCCAGCTGGCGTTCCGGGCCCAATAGCGAAGTTAGAGCCACAGCAGCAGGATTATGAAAGTGTTTCGATAAGCTA
>Ga0247757_10000735_pt1 | contig 25780 bp, 20 predicted proteins | sample UWRJL126311R4_FD_180929 | JGI IMG/M metagenome (GOLD analysis project Ga0247757, IMG submission 180929) | Plant litter microbial communities from Arlington Agricultural Research Station in Wisconsin, United States - UWRJ-L126-311R-4 | ecosystem: Environmental > Terrestrial > Plant litter >...
GCATCATTTTGTGGGAGCTGCTCGCGGGTCGCCGTCTTTTCATGGGCGAGACGGACCTCGAGACGGTGCGCATGGTGCAGCAAGCGCGCGTGCCCTCCATCCGTCAGTTCAACCCCAAAGTGTCGGTCGAACTCGAGCGCGTGATGATGCGCGCCCTCGCGGGCGACCCCGCCGCTCGTTATCAGACCGCGCGCGACTTCGGCCGCGACCTGAACAACATGCTGTTCCACATGGGTCGCGCCGTGTCGTCGTTCGACATCGCGCAGCTCGTCGAGCCCATCCGCCTCGAGCGCGAGGAAAAGAAGAAGGTCGGCAAGTACGATCGTCGCTCGATCATCGGCTCGCTGATCGACGAAGCGCTGTTCGAATTCACCTCGCTCGAAGAAGAAGCCGCGGCCGCCGCCGCCAAGGCCTCCGGGCTCTTGCAGGTGCCCGGACACGGCTCGGCCCCGCTGCAGCTCGGTTCCTTCGCGGGCGTCCCGAGTTGGGGGGAGGACTTGGGCAGTCTCGGCCTCGAGTCACCGCGCACCGCCCCCTCCGGCGATTCGTTCGACTTCGGCAATCTGGCCGCGCTCGAAGATGATCCACTCTCGCTGCGCGGGCCGCGCTCCGAGTTCCCCGCCGCAGGCTCGAGTCGGCCGCCCATGCCCATGCCCCGCACCGGCGTGGTCCCGCCCACGGCTGCCGTGCCACCGCCGCCGCGTCCCGTCACGGCCGCGCCGCAAGTGCAGGCACCGCTGCCCGCACCCCAGCTCCCGCCAAGACGCGCCGCGGTTTCGAGCGGTGACGTCGAGTACCCGACCGGCAAGAGCAAGAGCGGCATGATCGCCGTGATCGTCTTCGTCGTCGCGATCCTCGGTGCGGCTGGCGCGTACTTCGGGGGCGTGATCCCGCACTGACGGTTGCTTCTGGTGCGAGCGGCTCAGCGAGCGCGAGAGAGTCTGCGCGTGATGATTCCGCGCAGCTGCGCAATCTGCCCCTGGGTGATCTCTCCCGTCAGCAGCAGGCCCACGCCATACGTGAGCACTGCCACCGGCGCGGCGAAGAACGGGTTGATCGAACGCAACAGATAGGCCACTCCGGCCATGCCTACACCAGCCAGGGAGGTGTGGAACAACGAGCGCAGAAACGCGCGATCGAAGATGCCGCGGGGGATCAGCCACACGCCGCCTGCGACCACCAGGACTTCGCTGACGACGGCCGCCACGCATGGCCCCAGCCCCCCGTTGTGAAACTTGCGTTCGAACCAGGGGATCAGCAGCGGGTCGAGCGCGAGGCTCACCAGCAGACAGAGTGACTGCACCACGCTCCAAGCCCGTTGCTTACCGGCGGCCATGATGCACGTGCCGAGCGGCATGCTGAAGTAAACCAGGAACACGAACACCGCCAGCACTCGCAGATCGTCCGCGGCCGGTCCAAACGCCTCTTTGCTGAAGATCGCGATGCCGAGGTCTGGGTATAGCCCGCACCCGAGTGCGACGGGCACGACCAGCAGCGCGACGCTGTGCAGAGAGCCCTTCGTGGTCCGCGCGAACTCGTCCTTGTCCGTCGCCCAAAGCCGACACAGGGTCGGGTAGAGCGCCCCGATCAGCGCGGTCGCGGGGAACAGTAACAGGCCGACGAGCTTGCGCGCGGCCGCAAACCAGCCGACGGCCTCGAACGACCCGAGTTTCGACAAGAAAATTGCGTCGATAATCGGCTGCAACGCCATGGTCAATCCGCCGACGACGAACGGCACACCACCGATGAACAGCGCCTTGAACGCCGTGCTCTCGAAGGACACTTGCCGAAGGCCGACGGAGCGGAGCGAGCGCACCATGAAGAACAAGACGATCGCGATCGCGATAGCTCCGACGAGCAGAACGGAGCGCATTCCGCCACCTAAAACCAGCACGGGGACAACGAGCGACAAGATCAAGAGCTGTTGTCCGACATGAGCAATCGCGGGAATGTCGGCGCGCTCGAAGCCGCGAATCGTGTCCTTGCAGGCTGCCACGAACAAAGACAACACCGCGCCGAGGAACGTCAACCCTAGGGCCCACTGCATCTCGCCGTCGTAGCCGAGTGCCCGGCAGATCAAGACCATGATCAGATAAACGACGACCGCCGCTCCCGCGCGCCAAGCGAAACTCGTGCCGAGCAACGTTCCGGCCAGGGTCCGATCTTGAGCGATCTTTGCCGGCAACACGCCATCGTGTCCCCAGCCGACGGCCAACGTGCCGAAGGCCGCAAAGGTGCCGGCGACGTACAGGTAGCCGAACGCTTCGGCGCCCAAGTAGCGCGCCATCATGCCATTCAGCAAGACCGAGATAGGCACCGTCGCCACCTGCGACAGCGTTAGATACAGGGTGTTCCGCGCGACCAGGCGTCGCGTTGCGCCTTGATCTGCGCTCAAGGCTTCACTCGGTGGCGCTGACATCACCCGCGAAGGTCGCACGGCGTAACTGCGCCGTCTACGGTCACACCGTCACTGCTTGCCGCGTGCGCGTCGGCAGCGCGCGCCGAGCCGAGATCGCGCCTTTATCCCGGCAGTTTTCCCGGATATTGTCCCGCTGCGTTCGAACTGATAAAGATTCGGTGGATGAAGGTTCTGATCACCGGACACCGCGGATACATTGGCGTCGAGATGGTCAGCGTGTTCCGCGCGTTGGGGCACGAGGTGATTGGACTCGACACCGGGTATTTCGACCAGTGCGACTTTCGCTCGGCGCCGGACGAGGTACCCAACCTCGATGTCGACCTACGTGACGTAACGAGCGCGCCGCTGCGCGGCTTGGACGCCGTCGTTCATCTCGGCGCGCTCTCGAACGACCCGCTCGGGAACGTGAACCCGAATCTCACCTACGATATCAACCTTCATGCTTCGTTGCGCTTGGCGCGAGCCGCGAAAGAGGCGGGCGTCAGGCGCTTTTTGTTCTCCTCGTCCTGCAGCTTGTACGGTGCGGGTGGGGACGGCTTTCTGGACGAGAACGCGCCCTTTTTTCCCGTCACACCCTACGGTGAGTCCAAGGTGCGCGTCGAACAAGGCGTGGCTCAGTTGGCCGACGAGACCTTTTCACCGGTCTACCTGCGCAATGCCACGGCCTATGGAATATCGCGCCGACTTCGCGCCGATATCGTCGTCAACAACCTCGTGGGGCACGCGCTCACGACTGGCAAAGTGCTCCTGCAGAGCGACGGCAGTCCGTGGCGGCCGCTGGTGCACATTCGAGACATCATTCACGCTTTCGAGCGTCTGCTCGTGGCGCCGCGCGACGTCATGCACAACCAAGCGTTCAACGTCGGGCGCACGAGCGAGAATTTCCAGATTCGAGATGTCGCGAATCTCGTCGCCGAGGTGGTGCCCAATTGTGAGGTCGCGTTCGCCGCGGGCGCATCGGCCGATGCCCGCGACTATCGCGTTGATTTCAGCAAGATCGAGAAGACGCTGCCCGGCTTCAATCCTCAATGGACCCTGCGCAAGGGCATCGAGGAAATTTACGCCGCCTATCGTGATGCGCACGTCACGAAGGAGGAGTTCCTCAGCCCGCGCTATTATCGCCTGAAGACCGTGCAAGGGCTGCAGGAGCGCGGCGCGATCGACGGCGACCTGCGCCGGGTCGTGGCCCGTTAGTCGATCGCTCACTCGGTGCGGGGCTCGCTCGCCAACCGACGCCCGTGCGCTTGCTTGTCGCCAAGGACATCGTCGTCCTCGCTAACCGAGTCGTTCGTCGATTTCCCCGGCGACGCGCAGCGCATTCGCGGCAATGGTCAACGACGGGTTGATCCCCGCGCTCGACGGAAAGAACGACGCATCGACGACATAGAGATTGGCCACGTCGTGAGCGCGATTGTTCTTGTCGAGCACACTGGTTTTCGGGTCGTCGCCAAACCTGCAGGTGCCACAGACATGGGCATAGTTGAGGTTGTTCTCACCAGAAGTGTTGAACACCTTGTGTGGCCCCAGCAAATTGGCGATTCGTCGCCGAAAGGAAGCGACCCGTTTCTTCAACTCCTCCGGATAGCGATACTCGAAACGCATGCCATTGCTGGCTCTCTCATCGGGAACGACCCGGTTGTCATAGTATGGCAGGTCTTCGATGGTACTTGCCCATAGGGTCGCCCGTTTGAAGTTGAACACGTGGTAGGCCCCGAACGCGGCGGGCCTTACCACGAGGCCGCATAGCTTGCGCCACCAAGAAGGCCGCGACATCGCCAGCAGCTTCCACCATTTGGGATCGCGCTCTGCATCAGCTCGGATGTACATTTTGATGTGAGCGCTCGTTACGTCACCGGCCACCATCTGGAACGTGCCGAGCTTCTCACCCCCCGAGTGGTAGAGGTCACTGATGGCGAGGCTCTTCTTCGGGCCTGCATCCCAGACCGGTCCACGCGATTTCATTACGAAGAAGTCGCTGGCATGCATCATCAGATTTCGCCCGACCATCCCTGAACGGTTGGCCAAGCCCTGTGGATGCGCCTCGGACTTGGAGTTCAGCAGCAGCACCGGTGTCATCAATGCGCCAGCTGCCAGCAAGACCACCTTAGCTCGTATGGCAATCTCTCTTCCTTGCCACCGGCAGTGAACTGCCTTCACTTCTGCGTGAGTTGCCTCGAGCTTGAACGCTTCACACTCCGTGAGGATGCGTGCACCGTGCATCTCCAAGGCGGGGCGTAGGCACAACCGTCCGGCTTCGCTCTTGCATTCTCTTGGACAGAACGAGCCGTTGCAACCCGTGCACCCGGGAAGGAACTCCAACCCCACGTGGTGCTGGTAGGGATTCAGACCAAGCTTTCGGAAAGAATCGAACAAGTACTTGTCGTGCTCGCTGAGTGCGGGCGGAGTCATCAACGAGGCGGCACCATCCGTCCGCAAGGGATCCTCCGTCCCTCGCACCCTGAACAACGCTTCGGCTTTCTCGTAGAATGGCCTCAACTCTTCGTAGCTGATCGGCCACTTTTCCGGCAGCGTCGAATCGTGGACACCGGGGAAGTTCGCCTTAGGCGAGAAATCCGCGGGAAAGAAGCGCTCGAGGCCGGCGCCGTACAGCGTAGTCGAGCCGCCTGACCCACAGCCGATCACCGGAAAAAGCTCGGCCTTGCCAAAGCTGGTGGTGCCCTGCATACGGACTGGCCACCAGCCTCCGCTGAGGCGCGCTTCGGGGCGTTCATCGCCGTAGACCCACTCTCCCTCCCCGCCAACAGGTCGATTCTTGCCGTGCAAGTACAGACCTTTCTCGATGAAGAGAACGCGTCGTCCCCGCTTGGCCAGCTCGTAGCCCGCCGTCGAGCCTCCCATTCCGCTGCCAATGACGACGACATCCCATTCGATTGCGGCCAGATCTTCGGGCGCATGCGGGCGGTTGCTCGTCATCTCTTCTCCGTCAACGGTGGCTGCGAAGCGTGGATGTTCGAGCCGATAGAGGCCAAGTCAAAGGTCGAAGTTTGCTCCACGGCGGTGCAGTTCTGGAGTGCACTTTACTTCGCCCGGTCATGATCGATTTCGCCGTTAGATGTTCGTGCACGGTTCGTCTCACGCACTTCGAACGGGCGAAAGCGCTTATAGAAGATCACGGGCAGGGTGTCGATAGGATCCCGATTTGGCTCGAGCTCGTAAGCCACCGGAACCTTTCGAAGGCGGCGCGAACGGCTCGGGAAGTGGTGTTGCCTGCGAACTCGCTGGACGCAGGTTTCACGACTGATCCGCGACGGGAGCTGGCAAGTTCCGCCCGTGTGCGCGCGCCGGCGAACTCACACTCCGGTGCTCTCGAGTCGTGTCGCCCCGTAGCCGCTTGCTCTCGGCGACTCATCGGGTGCAGCGTTCAGTCGATGGGGCGCCGTGCCTGCATGACATCGCGGACGAGATTGAAGGGTGAACCCAGGGTCCTCGCGATGTGCGCGCTGACGCCCTTCGCAAGCAGCTTCGGCTGCAGCTTGAGGCCGATGGTGGAAAGTCCTCGTTCCTGAAACTCCCAGAACCCAGGCAGCGGAGAACCAGAACGGTCTTTCAGCCATTGACGCCCTAGCCCCTCGTAAAACGTGCGCTCCGCACGCCCGAAGTGCTTTTGGAACTCGTCGTTGCCGAGGAAACGAGGACCATACTCGTGCAACGTAATCAGTCGATCCATGTAGCGATCGTTGAACCGATGAAGGCGATCCGTGATGGCGCCCGGTTGGGTGCGATTGAAGCTGAGGATTTGATGCACGAAGCCGAAGTTCCGCTCGGTCAGAATCTGAAATGCCGCCTCCGTGTCGAAGAAAATCCGATCGGCCGGGTAAAACCGCGGGCTGCGCGCGCGCGCTACGTCCGCCCGGTACAGCAAGGTCGAAGGCGTGCCGAAGAGGAACATCTTGTTCAGCAGGTGCAGCCGGCAGGCTTCGCGGCCGCTGAGGGCGGTTTGCTCGACAGGCAGTCCGAAACCCTCGCCCTCCGTTCCATTCAGTCGATACGAACTGACCACGCCGATGCTGGGATCCGCCGCCGCGCAGGCCGAGAGTTCGGCGAGGCACTGCGGGTATAGCCAGTCATCGGCCAGTAATAACTTGAGGTATTGGCTCTCTCGCGAGATCTGGGCAATGGCAAAGTTGAAATTGTCACCCTGCCCGAGGAAGGTCGGTGGCTGCACGATCCGGATGCGTGAGTCAACGGCAGCAAAGCGGCGCGCGATCTCGAGCGAGTCGTCCGTGCTGTGATTGTTGCAGATAACGTACTCGAAGTTGCGATGCGACTGCGCGAGTACACTCCGAATCGCTTGTTCTAGATACTCGCCCGTGTTGTAGACGGGGGTGACTACGCTGATGAACGGTTCCGTCTCACTCATGCTGGATCGCCGATCGTCATCCGTCGATTCTCACCGGTGCGGTCGATCAGGTTGATCTCGCCGTGAGGGCGCGTGCATTCGCCGTCGGTGGGCCTCTCATCGCCAAACCCCCTCGCCACGAGGCGGCCCTTCGAGAAGTTGCGTATCTGAACGCGAGTGAGAATGACCAGTTTCACTTCCACCATTCACTATCAAATGCCGGGACGCGAGTCTAGGTTCGCGTCGTCCAGTACGCGGCGAAGTGCGTGAAGGAACGCGACTGGTGCCCGTGGTCCTAGCGGAGTCCTAGTGGCACGGATTGCGTTACGAGCGAGCCGCGATCGGCGGCGCGTGCACAGGAGCGATTTGCCGCGCGCCACTGGTCGAGAGTTGGACCCAGTGCGGGCGCGGGCGTGACAGCAAGGGGTATGCCGGCCTATGCTCCACTCGATGAAACGGTCGGCGTCATCGCCGCTTGAACGCGCGGCAGTACTAACCCGACAGATATCCAAGCGGGTCCGTTGGGATGCCTACCGAGTGGGCGTCAGCGCTCGCCGCTTGGTTTGGGACTTGCTGTGCGACAAACAAAAGCTCGCGAGCCTCGACCGCGGTCTGCTGTGGTCCAACGCAGCCGATTGGGACTTCCCGGTAGAGCTGCGCGCGGGCCCCAACCTGTCTATGCCCACCGGTGTTCAGGCCAGAGAGTGCCTGTACCGGCTGCAGGGCGTGCTGCTCGAACCACATTGTGGCTACGCGATCCTGCCGCCCGGCACGGTGATCGACGACTCGCTGCACGCCTCCGACCACACGCGCCACATGCGCCACATGATAAGCTTCTCCGGCCTGCCGAAGTTGCGCGACGTGCACGCCGTAGCACGTGGGTCGATAAGACCGCGCAAGCTGGCGCGGGCTGTCTCGTTCCGACACCCGTATGACCTGAACTATTACCATTTCACGGTCGACGTCGCGACGCGCCTCGAGCTTTTGGCGCGCTTCGGAGTGCCGGACGACGTCGTCCACGTGATCTCACCCGTGCTCTTCAAGCAGCCGTTTTTTCAAGACGTGCTTCGCCAACCCGGTTTTGCTCGTCGCAATTGGTTGGTGCAAGACGAATTCTTGGAAGTCGAAGAGCTGTACTTGGCCAGGCCGCTCGATGGCGGTACGCCCGAGGGGCTGAATTACTACCGCGAGGCCTTGGGTGCGCCAGCGCCGGATCGCGCGCAAGGGGAGCGCGTGTTTCTCGACCGCTCGCCGACGCGCGGGCGTGCTGCAGCCAATCGAGAGCAGATTTTGCCGGTAATCGAACGCGCGGGCTTTCGCGTCGTCGACGCGGATGGTTTGAGCGTGCTCGAGCAAGCCGAGCTCTTCTCGCGCTGCCGCGTGCTGGCCGGATTACACGGCGCGGGCTTGACCAACATGATATTTCGAGGCACGGCCCCGCTCGACGTGATCGAGATATTTCCGCCGCTCGAGACCTCGGTCGAGTACGCCGTCCTCGCGAGACGCCTGGGCTACGGCTACCACCACATGCGCGGCACGAACCCGCAAGCTTCGCAGCGCTTCGCCAACTTCACGGTCGATTCGGAGCGGCTCGGCCGACTCCTTGAGACAACTAGCAGCGCTGCCGTGCCCTGAGACTACGTTCGCTTCCGCCCAACGGCCGGGCCCGCAGTTGCTCCATCTGGCGAGCGCGCTCCGACGGATATCGCTGAGGCACTGCTGACGGGGCGAACCGCTACGCTGCCGCCTTTATGCCTCAGGGCGCCGTCGCAATCCGCAATTGGACGCGCTGAAACGAGTGGTGTCCAGCTATCCGACCTGGCGCGCTCCGTGCTTACGGGCGCGCATGAGAGACGCGCTGGCGCCGCTACCGGGTACCGCAAGCACTGCAGTCCTGGAGGGCACCTTCGAGGCGTTCGAGCAACAGCGCAGGCACGAGGCGGACGTTCCTTCCAGGTTCTACCGCCCGGAACTAGACGGGCTTCGGTTCATGGCGTTCCTTGCCGTGCTCGTTCACCACGCCGGGCCCCCGAACTTGATTGAAGCGTTCGGTCCGCGCTGGCCAAAGCTTGCGCCGTGGATTGCCGCGCTCTCTTTGACCGGAGGCTTCGGGACGGACCTATTCTTCGCGCTCAGCTCTTATCTGATCACCGTTTTGTTGCTGCGCGAGCAAAGCGCCTGCGGCCGACTCGACGTGCTGCGCTTCTACGCCCGTCGCATCCTACGAATTTGGCCGCTCTACTTCGCATTCATGATGATCGCGATCTTCGTCATCCCTCACTGGGTGCCGAGCATGACGCTAGATCACCGCTATCAAGCGGCTTTCCTCTTGTTTGGCGCGAATTGGGCCTGCGCCCTCTGGGGGTTCCCTCATTCTTCCGCGGGGCCTCTGTGGAGCGTGTCCATCGAGGAGCAGTTCTATTTAGCCTGGCCATTCGTCATTCTCTGGGCACGTGGGAAGCGTGGGCTCTTTCACGTTGCGCTGGGCATGCTGGCGATCTCCACGGTTACCCAGATTGTGTTCGCGTCTCTGCGAGTGAGCTCAGACCTCATGTGGTTCAGTACTCCGACGCGTTTGGAGGGGATCGCATGCGGGGTGCTTGCGGCAGTCGTATTCGACTCGGAACACTGGAAGGAACGCGCTCGGGAGTGGAGCCTGCTGTCGGTGCTCAGCTTGCTCGCGTTGGTGGTTTTGCTGCGCTACATGGGAGAGACGCCCGCCGCCGGCGTTTGGACCTACCCTACGGCCGCCCTTTGCTGCCTTGCTAGCTTGCGCTGGGTACTAGCCGTTGGAGAGCAGGGCTTCCTTGCGCGACAGCCCTTCGTCTACTTGGGTAAGATCTCGTACGGGCTGTACGTCTTTCACTTCCTCGCAATCTCCGTCGCAACGCGGGTCATTCCCTGGGGACCGCCGGAGCTATACTACCCGGCGCGCGCAGCCCTTGCGCTCGCGCTCACCGTAGTCGTCGCTTCCGCGTCCTACTACGTGGTCGAACGGCCGTTTCTAAAGCTGAAATCGCGTTTCGCGCTCGTGCCGTCGCGGCCGGCAACCTGATCAGTCCACTTCCAAGGTCGGAATCGGAAACACGAAGCGCCCGCCCCAGTCACGGATCTGCGACATCTGCGCGCTGATCTCGGTTCGTAGATTCCAAGGCAACACGAGCAGGTAGTCCGGCTTGGTTTCGGCGATGCGGCTCGGTGCGTGGATCGGAATGCGCGTGCCGGGCAGATAGCGACCTTGCTTGTGCGGGCTGAGATCTACGGTGTAGTCGATCAGGTCCGTCTTCACGCCGCAGTAGTTGAGCAGGGTGTTGCCCTTGGCGGGCGCGCCGTAGGCAGCGACGGACTTGCCCTGTTCCTTCGCGTCGATCAAAAAGCGCAGCAAATTGCGTTTGGTCTTTTGCACCTGCTTTTCGAACGCGGAGTAGGTGTCCAAGTTGGCGAGGCCGGCGGCGGCTTCTTCTTGGCGTAGCGCTTCGACGCGCGGGCCTTCGGCGTGCGGAGAGCCCTGGAGGTGCGTCGCGTAGATGCGGAGTGAGCCACCGTGAGTCGCGAGTTGCTCGACATCGAACACGCGAAGGCCGTGGGCCTTGAATACGCGCTCGATGGTGAGCAGCGAGAAGTACGAGAAATGCTCGTGATAGATGGTATCGAATTGATTCTGCTGCATCAGCCGCAGCAAATGGGGAAACTCGAGGGTGATGAGGCCCGTCGGTGCGAGCAGCGTTTGCAGGCCGCGCACGAAATCATTCAGGTCGGGGACGTGCGCGAGCACGTTGTTGCCCAGCAGCAGATCGGCGGGCTTGCCTTCGGCGCGTAGGCGGGTGGCGAGCGCGGTGCCGAAGAACTCGGACAGGGAGGGGATGCCCTTGGCGCGCGCGACCTCGGCCACGTTGGCGGCCGGCTCGATGCCGAACACGGGTACGCCGCGGGCCTTGAAGTATTGCAGCAGGTAGCCGTCGTTGCTTGCTACCTCGACCACGGAGTGCTGCGGGCCGAGGCCGAAGCGCTGCGACACTTGCTCGACGTACTGCTCGGCGTGTTTGAGCCAGCTGCTCGAGTACGAAGAAAAGTACAGGTAGTCGCTGAAGATGTGTTCGGGGCTCTCGAACTCTTGCAGCTGCACCAAGAAGCAGTCCGGGCACACGAACGCGTGCAGCGGGTAGAACGGCTCCTTCTTGCCGAGCTCCTCTGCGGCCACGTACGAGTTGGCGAGTGGTGAGAGGCCGAGGTCGCACAGCGAGCGCTCGAAGACCGCCCCGCAGTGCCGGCAGTTACCGCTCATCGCCGTCGCCCCGTGCTGGGAGTGCTCCACGAGCGCCACGGCGCCTGACCTGATTCCCACAGTTGATCCAAGTGCATCTTGTCCCTCAGCGTGTCCATCGCGTGCCAAAACTGTCGGTGCTCGAAAGCGGCGAGTTGTCCGTCAGAGGCGAGGCGCTCCATCGGCTCGGCCTCGAACACGGTCGTGTCACCCTCGATGTAGTCGATGACCTTCGGCGACAGCACCATGAAGCCGCCGTTGACCCAACCGCCGTCGCCCTTGGGCTTCTCTTTGAAGCCGGCCTTGCCGTCTTCATGACGGGTGAGGGCGCCGTAGCGGCCGGGAGGCTGCACCGCAGTGACGGTCGCCAGCACTTGTTTTTCCTTGTGAAATGCGATCGTCGCCTCGATGTCGACGTCACTCACGCCGTCACCGTAGGTAAAGCAAAAATCTTCGGTCCCGAGTTGATCGCGAACGCGCTTCAGGCGGCCGCCGGTCATCGTGTGTTCGCCGGTGTCGATCAGAGTCACTCGCCAAGGCTCGGCGTTGTTCTCGAGCACGCTCATTTGATTGTTCTTCATGTCGAAGGTCACATTCGACATGTGCAAGAAGTAATTGGCGAAGTACTCCTTGATGACATACCCCTTGTAGCCGAGGCAGATCACGAAGTCGTTCACCCCGGCCGCCGAATACAGCTTCAAAATATGCCAGAGAATCGGCTTGCCACCGATCTCGATCATCGGTTTCGGGCGAAGGTCGGACTCTTCGCTGATACGAGTGCCGCGACCGCCCGCGAGGATTACAGCTTTCACTTCTCGGTTTTACTATCAAACGCAGCGCTGCGCGTCCAGCTGCCGAGTCCCGCGGAGCGTGCCGTCGCGCGCGGCGCTTACATCGCGAGCTTGCGTCGCGAGCTTGCGTACGGAGCTTTGCGACAGACACCGCGCATGATGTGCGCAAGACCCGAGTCTTTACGCAAATTGTAATGTTTACTAGCGTCGGGCCGACGCTTGACCCAGGCCCGCCGAGCAAGCTACCGTTTCGCACAAGTACAAAAGGACAAAAGGCCGTGAGTTCTGAAGACGTTTTGCCGGGTGTTTCATCACTCGGTGTGTTCGATGATCCCGCCTACGCTCGCCTCGCTTTGGACAAGGCGAAGCAGTACCAGAGCGCAGCGCCGTTCCCCAACATCGTGCTCGACAACTTCTTGCCCGAGCCACTCGCGCGGAATCTGGCCGCTGCGTTCCCCGGTCCGGACGACATCTCCTGGGTCGAGCGCGACAACGCCAACAACCGCCGGCGCTATCAGCACGACGAAACGCTCGTTCCTCCCACCTTGCGCCAGATGTTGCGCGAGCTGAACAGCCGTCAATTCGTGCTGTTCTTGGAGACACTCACGGGCATCGAAAGCCTTCTCCCCGATCCGTATTTCATCGGCGGGGGCGTGCACATCAGCGGCACGGGTGATTTTCTGAAGATCCACGCCGACTTCAACTGGCACCACAAGCTGCAGGCCTACCGGCGCGTCAACGCGCTGCTCTACTTTTCGGACGACTGGCAACCGGAGTGGAAGGGCGCCATCGAGTTCTGGAACAAGGACATGACCAACGTGGTGGCGAGCGCGCTACCGATCTTCAATCGCATGGTCGTGTTCTCCACCGGCGAGCACTCCAACCACGGCCAACGCGAGCCGAACGAGTGCCCGCTCGGCACCTATCGCAAAGTGCTGAACCTCTACTACTACACCTCACGCCGTGAAGACGGCGACATGAGCGACCCGCACTTCACCCTGTACAAACCCTCGGCGTCGCCGTTCGCCATGGAACTCGGCGACAATTACCGGAAGCAAGGCGAAGACAAAAAGGGCGAGTGATCGCCCATTCGCGCTCAGCACTCGAGCCCCGAGTGCGAGTGTTCGCGCCGCTCCTCGGCCTGATTTTTGATGGTCACCCAACACGCCGAAGGCCGTCCCAGCCTTCGGCGTCGCGCTACGTTTTCTGAAAGCACCGAGCGTGCACTCGTGGGTGCGCTGCGGGGTTGCGGTTCGCCCTTCGGATACCGCGAAGCGCATCGAACGCCGCACGGTTTTTCGGGGCAACCTCTCGAGTCAAAAAGTGCGCATTCTTTTCCTGAGGCGAAGCGCGCATGCGCAGCGACGCCGAAAAGGCGCGCTGCCGCCCGACTCTGTGCGCAGCGCGGTGCTCGACGGTCGCGACCGCCGGCCGACCCCGTCGGGCACTGAGTGCCCGCTCGAGGTGCGTTGCGGGAGCGCGTTCGCCCACTCCCGATTCCCGCTCGCTGGCGGAGCGTTACTCGCGTTGAAGCAGTGAGCGGACTGCGTTGCAGGCGCGATCGACCTGCGCTTCGTCGAGCATCAGTGCGGACGGCAGGTTCAAGCCGCGCGGGCTGATGTCGTAAGAGTGCACGTTGCGTGTGCGGGCAAGCTCTGCATCGGGCGCGCTGGCGAACGCGGGCAACGAGCTCAAGGGATGGAAGAACGGGCGCGTTTCGACGCCCAGCTTGTCGAAGTGGTCCATCATCGACAAGTGGTTGAAGCCGAACTTTCGGTCCGTGAGGATCGTGACCATCCAATACGTGTGGCGGGATCCGGGCGCCTCGTAGTTGAGGGTGATGCCCGGCACGTCGCGCAGGCGCTCTTCGTACCAGCTGAAGATTTGGCGCTTTTTGGTGATCAGCTCTTCCAAGCGTTCTAGCTGGGCGAGACCGAACGCCGCCTGCAGGCTGCTCATCTTGTACTTGTAACCGACCTCGGTGGTGATGAAGAGGCGAAAGCTGCCCGGCGGGCGACCGTGGTCGCGCAGGAACAAGCAGCGCGCGTAGTGATCCGGGTCGTTGGTGGTCAGCATGCCACCTTCACCCGTGGTCAGTGTCTTCGAACCGTGAAAGCTGAAGGTCGCGATGTCGCCGAAGCTGCCCGCGCGACGGCCGTCGAGGCTTGCCCCGATCGACTGCGCGGCGTCTTCCAAGATCGGGATGCCGCGGCGCTTGGCGAGCTCACGGATGGCGGGCATGTCCGGCATCGCGCCGTACAGGTCGACGACGATGATGGCGCGCGTCTTGGGCGTCAGCACTCGTTCGATCGATTCCGCGGTGACGCACCACGAGACCGGATCGACGTCCGCGAATACGGGAGTTGCTCCGACGTAGTAGATGGGCGCGGCCGTGGCGACCCAGGTGATGTCGGGCACTACGACTTCATCGCCGGGGCCGACGCCGAACGCGTGCAGCGCCAAGTGCAGCGCGGCCGTGCAGTGCGGGACGGCGATGGCGTGGGCCACGCCGACATCCGCGGCAAACGCTTGCTCGAATTTTTTCAGCGCCTGCCCGGCGCCGCCGTACCAGTCGTTCTGGGCCGCGTCGGCGACGTACTTGAGCTCGCGCTCGGTAATCCAGGGACCAGCGACTGGGACTTTGGGTAGGGTCACGACCAAAATAGATACCGTCGCTCGCCGGGCTCAGCAACCGTTCTGTCATGCGCTACGGCAAAGCGCGCTCGAAGTTTGGGTAGCTCGCGTCACGCTCCGAGATCAGCGCGGGTGGCGCGGGCCAAGTGACCCCGAATGCGTCGTCGTTCCAACGCAGGCCACGGGCCGTATCCGCGCGGAACACGTCACCCATTTGGTAGAGCACGTCCGTGTCTTCGGCGAGCGTGAGGAAGCCATGCGCGACGCCCGCGGGCACGAACAACGCCGCGCCGTTGTCGCGGCTGAGCTCGGCCGACAGCCATTTCCCGAACGAAGGTGAGCCCTCGCGCACGTCGATCAGTACGTCGAAGATGGCGCCCGATGAGCAACGCACGAGTTTGCTCTCCACGCTGGGGGCGACCGCGTAGTGCATGCCGCGCAAGGTGCCGCGCCGTGGATTGCGTGACAGGTTGGACTGCGGGAACTCGCGCGGAAGCCCGTGCCTTGCGAACTCCTCGGCGCAGTAACTACGCGCGAAGAAGCCGCGCTCGTCACGGTGCGGTTCGAGCTCGACCAGGTACGCGCCGGCCACGGCCAGGGGAGTGAACAGCATCGCGGCCCGCAGAATTAGCACGGCGCGCGCACTGGCTCACGGGGGCGGCCGAAGTCACGAAACGCAAAAAGCGCGTCTTCCCTAAGGAAAACGCGCTTTTTGGTCGATCCGGGAGCGACTACGGCTTCTTGTTTGGCGCTACCGAGGGCTTCGCGGCCGGTGCGGTCGCGGGCTTCTCGGCGGCGGGCTTCTCCGCGGCCGGTGCTGCGGCGGCGGGCTTCTCCGCGGCGGGCTTTTCGGCAGCGGGCTTCTCGCCCTCCGCGTCTTCGCCTTCCGCGTCGTCGTCGTCGTCGTCATCATCATCGTCATCGTCATCATCGTCGTCAGGCTCGTGCAGAGCCTCTTCTTCGAAGTTGAGATTCTGAGTAGAGTGGACGTCCCCGCGGTCGTCGGGCTTCTTGTCGCGCTGGGCGGCGGCCAAGCGCTGGAACACGACGGGCTTGGGCGCGACGAGCAGCGCCATGGTGCGTGCTTCCATCGCGGGACGCTGTTCGACGTTGGCGATGTCGTCGATCTTGGAGACGATCAGCTCGAGCTGCATCTGCGCGCGTTGCGGATGCATGATTTCGCGGCCACGGAAGCGGCAGGTGACCTTCACCTTGTTGCCGGACTCGATGAAGCGGCGAATCGCGCGAATTTTCACGGCAATGTCGTGGTCATCCGTCTTGGGGCGGATCTTGATTTCTTTGACCTCGACGACGGTCTGCTTCCGTTTGGCTTCGCCCTGCTTCTTCTTCTCTTCGTACTTGTACTTGCCGAAGTCGAGGATCTTGCAGACGGGCGGATTGCTCTTGGGATTGACCTCTACGAGGTCGAGACCGACTTCACGGGCGCGGCGCAACGCTTGGTCAGTCGTCAAGACTCCCAAATTCGAGCCGTCCTCCGCAACGACGCGTACCTCGGGCACGCGAATCCGGTGGTTGATTCGAATCTGAGGGCCTCGCGGCTCCCTGCTGAAGCGCCGACCGCCGCCTAATGCCATGTATTTTTCACTTTCTCGTGCTCCCTTGAATTCTTGGTTGTCGCCTAGTTGCTAAGCCGTCCGTTGGAGTCGCGGGGGCTTGGCCTCTTCGAGCAAACGCTCGGTGAAGTCTGACACACTCATCGCCCCGAGTTCGCCCTCGGTTGCGGATCGCACGGCGAGGGTGCTCGCGGCCGCCTCGGCATCCCCAATCACACAGATGTAAGGATAGCGAAGGTTTCGGGCGTTGCGAATCTTGGCGCCCAGTTTGTCGTTGCTGACGTCGACGTGGACGCGCAGGCCGCGAGCCTTGAGCTCGAGCTGCAGCTTTTCCACGTATTCGACCTGGGTGTCATTCACTGCCACCAGAATGGCTTGCTCGGGCGCTAGCCAAACCGGGAATTTGCCCGCGCAATGCTCGAGATAGATGCCGTAGAAGCGCTCGACCGAGCCCAAGATGGCCCGATGCAACATGACGGGACGGTGATTGGCGCCGTCTTTCCCGACATATTGCAGGTCGAACCGCTCAGGCAGGCCGTAATCCAGCTGGATGGTACCGAGTTGCCAGCTGCGCTTGAGTGCGTCGGTAATGTGGAACTCGAGCTTCGGGCCGTAGAAGGCGCCTTCACCGGGGAGTTCCTCGAAAACGACGTGGCTCGCGACCAGCGCGCGGCGCAGAGCGCCCTCGGCGCGGTCCCACAAGTCGTCCGAGCCGATGCGCTTTTCGGGCCGCAATGCGAGCTTCACCGACACGTTCTTGAAGTCGAATGCCGCGTACACCTCGAACAAGAGGCGGTTGAAGTCCAAAATCTCCTGCTCGATTTGGTCTTCGGTGCAGAAGATGTGCGCGTCGTCTTGGCTGAAGCTGCGCACGCGGGCCAAGCCGTGGACGACGCCCGCGCGCTCGTGACGGTGCAGCCGCCCGAAATCGGCCACGCGCCAGGGCAGCTCGCGGTAGCTGCGCCGGCGATGCCCGAAGATCAGGCAATGGCTGGGGCAGTTCATGGGCTTGGAGCAGGTGTGTTCCACCTTCTCGTGCACGTCCGCCAGGAACGAGGCGTGATCTTGCTCGGGCTTGATGGCTTCGATCGTCGCTACGCGGTCTTCGGTCGTGGCGAAGAACATGTTCTCGCGGTAGTTCGCGAGGTGCCCGCTGGTCTCGAACAAGCGCTTGTCGAAGATCTGCGGCGTGATCACTTCTTCGTAGCCGTACTCGACGTACAGCGTACGGATGTATTCCACCAGGCGGTGGTAGATGCTCGCGCCGCGCGGCAAGAAGAAGGGCATCGCCGGTGCGTATTCATGAAACATGAATAGCTCCAGCTCTTTGCCGAGCTTGCGGTGGTCGCGCGCTTTGGCCTCTTCGATCGCCTTCAGGTACTCGTTGAGCTCTTCTTCACTCGGGAAGGCCGTGCCGTAAACCCGCTGCAACATCGGGTTCTTTTCGTCACCGCGCCAGTAGGCGCCGGCCACGCTGGTCAGCTTCACCGCGCCGATCAGCTTGGTGTTCGGCACGTGCGGGCCGCGACACAAATCCACCCAGGTGCCCTGGGGGCTCTTGGCGTGACCGTGGCGGTAGAGCGTGATCGTGTCGCCCGCGGGCAGCGAGTTCAAGATCTCGAGCTTGAACTTTTCGCCCAGCTTCTCGAACAGCTCTTGCGCTTGTTCGCGCGTGACTTCGTCACGGACGAACGGCCGCTTGTCCTTGATGATGCGGCGCATCTCCTTCTCGATCGCTTGCAGATCTTTGTCGGAGAAGTGCTCGCCGTCGGGACGCGCGAAATCGTAATAGAAGCCCGCTTCGATCGCGGGGCCGATGGTCACTTGGGTGCCGGGGAACAAGCGCTGCACGGCGTCGGCCATGACGTGCGCGGCCGAGTGACGGATCACCTGCAAGCCGTCGGGCTCACTGGTGCGCACCGGCTCGAGCACGGCATCGGCCGCGACCGGCGTGAGCAGATCGACGATCTTCCCCCCGATGCGGACGGCAATTACGTCGTCGGCGAGCTCTCCGCGTTGCTTGAGGAGCTCACCCGGCGTCAGGCGCGATGGCCGCGCGGGCTCCGTCATGCTCATGCGGCCGTCGAGCAACCAGTCGACGTGGGCGTGGTGGCTACGTAAGCAGCTCGAAGGCTCGTATCTCGGCTTTTGGGGCCCCAAAAGACAAACGAGACCGATGTTGTAGGCGCGGGCGGGATTGAACCGTCGACCCCTACCGTGTCAAGGTAGTGCTCTACCACTGAGCTACGCGCCTCTGGTTCGGTGGAGCGGACTCCACCTGCAAACTGTGTTTTCTGACTCTTCAAAATCAGGCGAGAACCCCACTACAACTCGACCCGGGAGCTGTCAAGCGCCGGTGTAGTCTTTGATGCGCTTCGTCGCGCCGGCTTGTTCCCATGTGCCCGGGGCTGTCTTGGGGGATGTCTCCGAATTCCGGAGCCGCCTCCCCCTTGGGAAACGCCCGAGCGAGCTCGCGGGCCCGTAGCTTGCGCGGTCGCGGGATTCTGGGTATAGGCCCGGCCCTCTCCCGTCTTGGGTCGCCGTTTTTCGCGGCATAACCCGGGTCACCTGCTTGGGGCTCTCGCCTTCGACGAGCCACCCGTCCGCGGAGGACACTTTGGTCGCGCTCCTGTCCTTTCAAAATGTACCTCCGGCTCCGGGCCGGGAAACCAGTGCCAACACCGTCGCTCCCGCGGCGCCTGCCGACAAAGGCGCGCCGGGTGGCGCGCCGCATCCTGCCGAAGGCGGGCTCGGCGGCATGCTGCCGATGCTGATCATGGTGGTGCCACTGATCTTGCTCATGGTGTTCACCAGCCGCTCCAATTCGAAGAAGCAGAAGAAGCTGCTCGAATCGCTGCAAAAGGGCGACCGCGTGATCACGCAAGGCGGCCTGGTCGGCAAATTGGTCGAGATCGGTGATCGCTACGCGAAAGTGGAACTGGCACCCGGCATGAAGGTGGAGTTCTTGAAGTCGGGGTTGCTCGGGAAGGACGACGCCGAAACGGCTGCGTCCCTCGAGAAGAAGTGAAAGCTCGAGCGGTCTAGCCGTGATCAATACCGTACTTACGTCGATTTTTGGCGGCCTGGCCGCGTTGTTCGTGCTCGCGGGCTTTGCCTATCGGGGCCACCGCTACACGCTGATCAGCGCGGGCGTGGTCGGCGCCGGCGCCGCGGCCGCTGCGCACAACAACGCGTTCTGGCCAATGGTCGTGCTCGGCATCCTGAGCCTGTGGATCGCGTTCGCCGCGGTCGACGTAATGGATCTCGGTTGGCGCATGCGCTGTGCGCTCACCGTGAGCACCTGCCTGCTCAGCTTTTTGGTGCTCTGGCCCACGCTGTCCACTTGGACCTCGGTCATCAAATGCCCCGCTTACATCCATGAGCACGTCGCGTTCCGGCTCGTCGCGGGTTTGGATTTGCGCGGCGGTTTGCGGCTCGTTTACACGGTAGACGTCGACGAAGCCATCAAGGACAAGCGCGACCACTACTACGAGGACATGCGCCTCGAAGCGACCAAGATCTACGGTCTGCACACGGGTGACGAGCTACCCACGGACGAAGTGTTCGCGAAATTGCGCGACAAAGTGGAGATCGAGTCGCCTCGGCGCCCCGTGGACGAGATCCGCGTGAACGTGAAAGAGGGTACCGATCCGAGCAAGCTCGACGAGCGCTTCCTGGAGAAGTTCCGCAGCGAGATGTCGTTCTCGCGCACGAAGGACCAGCGCTCCCTGATCTTCAAGATCCGGCCCACGGTCGGCTCGCAAATCCGCGAGCGAGCGGTCGGCCAAGCGCGCGACATCATCTTGCGCCGCGTCGACGAGCTCGGTCTGCGCGAAGCCGCGGTCTCCTCGCGTGACGAAGACATCATCGTCGAAGTGCCGGGCGAGGACGAAAAGAGCTTCGCGACGATTCGCGAGATCATCAGCCAAACCGCGCGCCTCGAGTTCAAGCTGCTCGACGACGAGACCGACTTCTTCGGCGCCGTGCAGAAGACGGCCAAGGCCGAGAGCCTGCCGGAAGGCCTCGAGTTCCAAATCGAGAACGCGCCCGCCGGCAAAGACGCCGAGGGCGAGAAGCGCAGCCGCGCGATCACCTACGCGCTTCTGCGCAAGGGTCCTCAGGAAACGTCGACCCAGGCGCTGCAGCGCATGCGCGAGTGGGTCGCCACCTTGGAGGTCCCCTCCGACCGCGAAGTCGGCTACCACATCGAATCACGCGTGGTCGACGAGATCAGCTTGAAGGAAGAAGAGATCGGCGTTCGTACGTTCTTCCTCAAGAGCCGCGCCGAAATCACCGGCGACATGATCCGCGAAGCCGTCGCGCAGCCCGAGCAGAGTCAGGGCGGTATGGGCGGCTGGCACGTGTCGATCACCTTCACGGACGCAGGCGGGAAAATCTTCGAGAAGATCACGGGCGCCAACATCCAAAAGCGCTTCGCCATCATTTTGGACGGCCGCATCAGCAGCGCGCCGGTCATTCAAGGCAAAATCGCGGGCGGTCACGGCCAGATCACCATGGGCTCGGGCGATCCCGAGGCGCAGCTGCGAGATTCCAAGAACTTGGAGCTAGTGCTTCGCTCCGGCGCGTTGCCCGCGCCAATCTCGCCTTCCAACGAGCAGCGCATCGGCCCGTCCCTGGGTCAAGACGCGATCAAGCTCGGCTTGCAAGGCGCGCTCGGCGGCACCGCGCTCGTGCTCGTCTTCATGATGGTTTACTACCAGCGCGCAGGTTTCATCGCCGATATCGCGGTGGTCATGAACCTGTTCCTGCAGTTGGCCATTCTGGCGTCGTTCGGTGCGTCGATGACGCTGCCCGGCATCGCCGGCTTGGCGCTGACCATCGGTATGGCGGTGGATAGCAACATCATCATCAACGAGCGCATCCGTGAAGAACTCGCGCTCGGTAAGAGCGCGCGCGCCGCGGTCGATGTCGGCTACAAACGTGCGTTGAACGCGATCATCGATGGTCACGTAACGACCGTGATCGCCGGCTTGGTGCTCGCTCAGTACGGCACCGGGCCGCTGAAGGGCTTTGCCATCACGCTGATGGTGGGTGTGATTGGCAATATCTTTACCGGCGTCGTCGTCAGCCGTCTGATGGTCGACTGGTGGGTCAAGAACCTGGGGCGCGGCGCCCAGCTGGATTTGGGTTGAATCATGCGCCTCTTCAAGTCTGGCAAGATTTACGATTTCATGTCGGTCCGGTGGTACTGGATCGGCCTCAGTCTCTTCATCACCTTTGGCGCGGCCGTGCTGCTGTTGATGGGCAAGGCGCGGCTGGGCACGGACTTCACCGGTGGTACTGAAGTCGAGGTCGCGTTCAAGCGCGACGTGACCGCGGGAGATCTGCGCGCCGCCGTGCTCAAAGCCGGCTTCTCGGCTCCGGGCGTGATCAAGGTCGACGACCCGAAGAACCCGAATCGCTACCTGATTCGCGTCGAGGAAGTGTCCAGCATTTCCGCCGAGAAACAGGCGGAGATCGAGAAAGTCCTGTGCCTCAACGCGGGTGAGCCGACCGACACTTGCCCGACCGAGCGCCAAGCGACCGAGGTCAAGTTCAGCCCTGGAGGCGACAAGATCAGCCTCCGCTACCGTAGCGCGCCGGATCTGGATTGGCTCAAACAGCGCATCGCCACCGTGAAGGGGCTCGCGCTCCGTCCGGGTGAGCACAACCCGTTGCTGCAGAGCGCTCGAGACAACAAGGTCGAGATCCAACTGATGAGCAAGGGCGACCAGCTCATGGGTGGACTCAAGCAAGCCTTGGGCCCGGATGTAGTGCCGGACACCGCGCTGCGCACGGAATGGATCGGCCCGCGTGCGGGGGCTCAGCTGCGCGACAGCGCCGTGAAGAGCGTCGTGGTCTCGATTGTATTCATCATGGTCTACATCGCGTTCCGCTTCGATTTGCGGTTCGCGCCCGGTGGCATCTTGGCCCTGACTCACGACGCCCTGGGCACCGTGGGTATTTTGATTTTGCTCGGCAAAGAGATCAATCTGACGACCATCGCCGCGGTGCTGACGATCGTCGGCTACTCCGTGAACGACACGGTGATCGTCTACGACCGTGTGCGCGAGAATTTGGGCAAGCTACGCGGTACGAGCTTCTTCCAGCTGATCAACATCAGCACTTCGGAAATGCTCGGCCGCACCTTGCTCACCAGCAGCACGGTGGTGATCGCGCTGCTCGGCTTCTTCATCTGGGGCACGGGCGAGCTGAAGGACTTCTCGCTGACGCTCGTGATCGGCGTGGTGCTCGGCACGTACTCGTCGATCTACGTCGCGCTTCCCCTCACCGAGTGGCTGGATCACACGCTGTTCTCCAAAGTGGGCGCGAAGAAAAAAGTCGGGGCGGGTAAGCCCGCCGCCGCCTAGGTCGAAGAGAACGTTCGTGAGGTTTGGGGTCTCGGCCCCAAACCAACGGCTGAAACGCAGAGGGTTCCGCTCTAACGAGCCGAGGCCGGGTGCAAAGTCGCCTCAGGCGATCCATCGGCCGGCTCGCCAGGTTGACACACCGGGACTCGTCCTTATGTTCTGACCCATGTTTGCCGCATTGAAGTCCCAGATGGCTTTGCCCACCGGCCCCCTCAACGGTTTGCCGCTCACCATTCCGGAGGAGTTGTGGTCGAAGATCGAACCCGAGCAGCGTGAGCGCTGCATCAATGCCCAGCGCGTGCTCGGTGCATTCGCTGGCGACCGTGACTTGGACTTGGATGATTTGGCGGAGCGCTTGGACTCCGAACCGGAAGACGTACTCGGTGGCCTGCACGTCCTCGACGCCATGGCACTCGTGACCACCGAAGAGTCGGACGACGGCCCGCGCTTTCACCTCCGTGCCCTGCCTGACGAGCACGTGCGCTTCGTCGGCCCGAATGGCCGCACTCAATGGCTGTTCGTCGCGCGCCCGCTCGATCCGCCGGACGTCGAGTCCGCGAGCCTGAACTGAGCGCCCAGCTTATCCACAGGGCTGGTTGAGTCGAACGCCTCTCGCGAAAGCGGGGGGCGTTCCGCATTTGGGGGCGGACATTTTCGGGCAGGGGGAGGGGTTAGGCTGGTGGGGTGCCATCGACTCCATCTGCGCCCGCGCTCCGCGTCACTCCTTTCTCCCGCGTTGGGGCATGTGGATAACGAGTGGAGAGAGGGAGATCGGGCACGCCCACGGGCACGTTCAGTTCACGTTGGGAGAGTGAGAATTGACAGCGTTGCGTGCCATGTTGGAAGGTTCTGGCTTGAGCACCTCGAACGCTGAGTTGGCTGGACTGTCGAGTGCGCGCATCGAGCGGGCCGCGCCGAGCGCGCGCGCGCGAGAGCTCGCGCTGGGGTTGGGCGTCTCGGTCACGTTGGGGGAGCTGCTCGCGCAGCGCGGGCATAACGACGTCGAGGTGACGCGCCGTTTCCTCAATCCGCGGCTATCGGAGCTCACTTCGCCGGACGCGATGATCGACCGCTCGCTCGCGGCCGAACGCATGGCGCGCGCGATTCGCGCGGGCGAGCTGATCGCGGTTTTTGGCGACTACGACTGTGACGGCATGACCTCGGCCGCGATCATGACCGAGGTGATCGAGGCCCTGGGCGGCCGCGCCGTGACCTTCATTGCCAGCCGTTTCGAAGGCGGTTACGGCGTTTCGGCGACCGCCGTAGACAAGGTGCTGGCGAGCGGCGCGCCGCTGCTCGTGACCTGTGACTGCGGCTCGTCCGACCACGTTTCCCTCGAGCGCTTGCGCGCGGCGGGGGTTGATTGCGTGGTCATCGATCACCATTTGGTGCCGGAAGAGGCGCTGCCCGCGGTGGCGTTCTTGAACCCGCACCGGCCCGAGTGCGGGTTTCCGTACAAAGGCTTGGCTTCGTGCGGTTTGGCTTTGTCGATTGGGGCCGCCCTGCGCACAGCGCTCGGCCGCGAGCTCGATTTGCGGCGTTGGTTGGATCTGGTGGCCATCGGCACGATCGCCGACGTGGCGCCGCTCGACGGTGACAATCGCGCATTGGTGCGCGCGGGCCTGCGCGCGATTGGCGAAGCGCGTCGTCCGGGGATCCGCGCCTTGCTCGAGTTGGCCAAGCTCGACGGCAACAGCCCCATCACCTCCGAAGACATCGCGTTCCGAATCGCGCCGCGCTTGAACGCCCCGGGCCGGCTCGGTTCGGCCGAGATCGCCGTACAGCTCTTGATGGCCAAGACCTTGGACGAAGCGCATGCGCTCGCAGCCGAGATCGAGCAGCGCTCGAGTGAGCGCAAGCTGCTGCAAGAGCGCATGATCGAAGAAGCCTTGGCCGAAATCGAGCGCGAGGGCTGGGCCGAGCGCCCCGCGATCGTGATCGGCCGTGAGGGCTGGAATCACGGCATCGTGGGCATCGTCGCCGGTCGACTCGCGGATCGTTATCAGCGTCCGGTCGTCGCGGTCGGCTTCAGCAATGGTCACGGCCGAGCCTCGGTGCGCGGCCCTGCAGGGTCGCGCTTGTTCGATGCGCTGACGGCCGCGAAGCACATCTTGATTCGCTTTGGTGGCCATCAGGCGGCAGCGGGCGCCGAGGTCGAGCTGTCGCGCTTGGGCGAGCTGCGTGAATGCTTCGAAGCCGCTTGCGCAGCTCAGCACCCCCCACAAACCGCCAAACCAGGTGATGATGCGGCATACGCCTGGCTGTCTCCCGGAGACGACCCCACGCGCGTGCTGAATGATTTGTACCTGCTCGAACCGTGCGGCGCGGGCAATGAATCCCCCCTCTTGGCATTCGCAGCCAGCGTGCTCTCGGCGCGCCAGGTGACCGGTGGGCACCTGAAGCTCGAGCTCGAACTCGAGGGTGGCGCGCGGATTGGCGCGTTCGGCTTTTCGCTCGGCGAGCGGGCGAGCGGGCTGACCGGAAAAATTGCGGTCGTGGGCAAACTACGCCCGGATCGCTATCGCGGTGGCAACGCGATCGAACTGAAGCTCGAAAAGATCCTGGATTAGCCCGGGGGGTTTGGTTAGCGGGCGTGGCGTGCGCAATCCGTCGCGTAGCCCTCGGTTCGGCCCGCGCTCAGGGCGGATGCCGCGCGCGCGCTCGGCTGCTAGGGTTGCTCTCGGTTCGATTCGTTCGGTGAGCGAGGCTCGACTTGCGTTGCCGGGTGAGCGGGGAGTTGCGGGTGCGAAATCAATCGATGCTCAATTGGCGAAGAGTGCTCGGTGCGTGGTTGCTCACGCTCAACGCGGGGGCGTGCGGTGGCTCAGCCGAGCTGGGAACACCCGCTGGTGGTGCGCCCGCGGTCGGGCAAGCGGGAGTTTCGGGAGCGGGAGTTTCGGGAGCAGGAGCTTCGGGAGCAGGAGCTTCGGGAGCAGGAACTTCGGGAGCAGGAGCTTCGGGAGCAGGAGCTTCGGGAGCGGGAGCTTCGGGTGGTTCCGGCGGAGCCGGCCTCGGAGGCGCGGGCGCCTCTGGCGACACCGGCCTCGGCAAGCCGTGCATGTACGACGAGCTGCCGCGCTTCGTCGGTGTGCCCTTCTTATGCGAGTGTAACTCCTGCGTGTGTGAGTTGGACGGCACGATTAGCGCCACTCAGATCGAGTGCAAAGCGTGCAGCTTCTTGGGTAACTGGTACGACGCCGGTGAATCGTTCCTCGCGCAGGATGGCTGCAACACGTGCGGCTGTGAAGCAGATGGCAACTTCGGCTGCACCCAGATCGGCTGCGCCGGCGTCGAGGTGCCGGACTACGGGCGGCGCTTTGCCGACAAAGACCCGAAGGCCTGCCTGCTGTTCGACTTCGCGTGCGGG
>Ga0247757_10000736_pt1 | contig 25749 bp, 23 predicted proteins | sample UWRJL126311R4_FD_180929 | JGI IMG/M metagenome (GOLD analysis project Ga0247757, IMG submission 180929) | Plant litter microbial communities from Arlington Agricultural Research Station in Wisconsin, United States - UWRJ-L126-311R-4 | ecosystem: Environmental > Terrestrial > Plant litter >...
GAAAGTAGCCTGGCTTGCTAATTCTGGGGAGGTAATGTAAGTGGTTGTTTGCATATTTTATAATGATATTCGGGTTACTAGTGGGGTATAAAATAACGATTATAGAAGTATTGTGAAAATTACAAGTGTTAAAGATAGCGATATTTATAATCACTTTAACTAGCAGTGTAATCAACACCCTAACAGAAGCAAAAATGTTGAGAAAATACCACTCCGGCCCTGGGTTGCTTTGTTCGGTCCGATCCACGATGGAATGATAGGTCAGCAAGTAAAACAACTGTCTTGACTACATATATTGAACAGCTTACCCAAACCTCATCGAAAGCACGATTGCAAACGGGCTTGTGGTTTAGTGGTATAATTTTCCCTTAGCATGGGAAAGGTCCTGGGTTCGATTCCCAGCAAGTCCAGCTTTTTTTGGCCTTGGTCTCGGTCCATCGGTTCAGATTTTTTTTCCCCGTCTCTTGTTAGGTGGGGGTGTGGGCGGATAACTTCGGAGCGGGGCATGCATGCGGATTGGGCTAGTCTAGTGCAGAGGGCAAAGGATTCCCGTGACAGCATCATCAGTCAACAGTCCAAAGAATACCGTAGGGGGAATTCACAGCAAGATACGAAGAAGGGTAAGGTAGTAATATACTTCTTGGATTGCTAATAGCAAGAACAAGACGAATCTACATATCCAAAATAAGACGTAAAACAAAACCTCGCTATGCCAACCACGCCCAAAAACCCACGCTCTCCCCCTTCTCACCTCACCACATTCCTCACCACCCCCTCGGCAACCCACTTCCCTGTAAATCTCTCCTCCAGCACTCTTAGCTTGGAGAAAAACACATCGTCATCCACGTACGCCCCCTTCAACCACCTCTCCCCCTTGCTCGCATCAAACGCCCTGCGCGCATGCAGCACCCTCCTATTATCAAACACCACGCATTCGCCCTCGTTCAATCTATACTCGAACAGATTCTCGTCGGCGCTGAGCAACTTCTCGAATGCGTTAGCCGCAGCGAGATACTTGGTCAGGCCGGACTGTCCCTCCCCGCTGATCCGGGCTTCGAACGGGCCCTGGAAGGGCGGGGACCAGTTTACGCGCCGCAGTGCCAGATTGGGGGGCTCGCTGTACTTGGGGTAGGCGTAGGTTTCGATGGTGGGGCGGGTGTGTTGGTAGTGGTGTGTGGGGTGGTGATAGTGGTAGGTTACGGGGAAGGCGCAGAGGGTGCGGAAGTGTGCTTCGGAAGCGTCGTGCAGCTTCTGCGCAGCGTGGAAGGCGTCACTGAAGAAGGATTCGCCGCCGGGGGTGCGCGCGCGGAGGGAGTGCAGGAGCTGGAGGTGCGGGGGGTTGGAGGTGTACAGGAGGTCCATGTGCAGACCTAAAAAGTGGGGTGTGTAAGCGATGTTTTCGGCGTGTGGCTTGGAGCGGACGTCCCAGGTGCGGCCGTAGAAGGTGTCTTTGAGGGTGCCGATTCGGCTAGCGATGTCGACGACGGAATCCTCTGATTCGGGCACATTTTTGAGGAAGAGGAGGCCATATTTGTTCAGATGGCTGAGTGCGTCGAAGAGGACTTCGTCTTCGGCCATCCACTCCTCGTAGTCGATCCATTTGTTGTTCCTGGTGATGATGTCTTTGTCCCAGAGCACTCTATCGTCATGGCGTGTTCCGCCTCGCAGCTCCAGCTCGGTGTTCAGGGCGCGTCGCAGCCAGTCCAGCGAGTATCTGGTGCGGTGGGTCCCGTCGTATCCCGGCACATCGTTCTGCCATTCGAGTTCGACGATCGGCTCCTTCTCATCGCTGATTGTTCGACAGGTCGCCTGGATGTCCTGGGGTATGTCGGAGGTCTGGAACAGCTTCTGCTTGCTGTGCGGGTCCACGCACTTTGCACATGCACAGCTATCACGCAGAAACACAGCGTCGAGGCTCCGCAATTCGCCGTGGACTTTTACGCCCGTCGTCCTGGGTGGGCTGGCATCCAATTGGGCGGCAGCAGGAGCCGGCGACTGGGGCTGCGCGGCGCTGGCTGACTCAGGACTCGCGCGTGCAGCGACTGCGGGCGACTTGCTGCTCCAGATGGACGTCAGCAGCGAGCGGCGAGAGGAGGGAGCGGAGCGGGCGTTGCACGTCTTGGTAGCGGCGAGGCGGGTGACATGGCGGTGGATGCTGCGCAGCGCGAGGGGCGAGGAGAGGTTCAGGGACATGACGGGGATGACGGGGCGGCGGCTGAGAGGATGACATGGCCGCGAAGGCGACCGAGCTTTAGAAAGTCTCCTGCTGCCTTTGGCCCGCGGCAACTCACCCTCAGACTGCCCTTCTCCGGCTTCTTCGCGCAATTCGCACCCACGACAACGCAGCTCGCCCCGGCACCGGCTCGCTGCAGCTCAACACGATCTGCGATCGAGGGGGCGCATGTCTGGAGGGGACAAACAGCTCAAGCATGAGGCGCGTGCTCGTCTCCCTCCGCCCGCCCATGCACGACACTGACTTTTGCCTTTGCAGGGCTCGCCGCGCCAGGTCGTCGTCGCTGGCGCCATTGCGGGTCTGGTATCGCGGTATGTTCCTCCCTGCCGGCCGGTCGTACGATGAGGCTGATGCAACGCGCAGTTTCGTGATTGCACCCCTCGACGTCATCAAAATACGCCTGCAGCTCCAGGTGCACTCGCTGTCCGACCCCCTCAGCATCCGCGGCGTCCGGGGCCCAACCTACAAGGGCACATGGGGCACGCTCAAGTACATTGTCCGCGATGAGGGCCTGACGGGGCTGTGGAAGGGCAACATCCCCGCCGAAGCCTTGTACCTGACCTACGGCAGCGTGCAGTTTTCGGCCTACAAGTACATGTCGACGCTGCTCAAGACGATTCCTCAGCCGTACGCGCTCCCTGACTCGGCAGAAAGCTTCGTGAGCGGCGCTGCTGCCGGTGCGTGTGCAACCACTGTCACATACCCGCTCGACCTGCTCCGCACGCGCTTCGCCGCCCAGGGCACGCAGCGCGTCTACGCCTCGATCGCAGCCTCGGTTCGGCACATTGCGCAGCACGAAGGGCCTACCGGCTTTTTTCGGGGGCTGGGCGCGGGCGTGAGCCAGATTGTGCCGTACATGGGCCTCTTCTTCGCGGCATACGAAGGATTTAAGCCCGTCATGGCTAGCTCGCCCGTCCCTCTGCCGTTTGGCACGTCGGACGCTGCTGCAGGCATCGTCGCAAGCATCCTCTCCAAGACGGTCGTCTACCCGCTCGACACGACGCGCAAGCGGCTGCAGGTCCAAGGCCCAACACGGTCCAAGTACGTCCACGGCAACATTCCCGTGCACGCGGGGGTGCTGCGCACGTTGGTGCAAATCTCGCGCAACGAGGGCAGGAGGGGCCTGTACCGCGGGCTGACGGTGAGCCTGCTCAAGGCAGCGCCGGCGGGCGCGGTGACAATGTGGACGTACGAGCGGGCCATGGGCGCCATGGTGATGCTCGAGGAGCGGTCCGCGGAGGAGTAGGCTGGCCGAGGCTGCACATCATGCTTGGCCTGCAGCGCTCAGCGTCTCCAGGATCCATGGTGTGTCTGCACAGGGGCGGTTTGTGGTAGTGTTTGGCGAGTGTACATATTGTAGCAAAGCTCCTCAGGGCGCAGCCGAGCGGCGGGCCAACCGGAGGGCGTTCCCAGTCCGCCTTCGCCGCGCAGTGTGTGCCCGCAATGCCAATCCATGCTGCAGTTGGCGATTTCACATGAGCGTTGATAGACACGAAAGCGAGCCATTGCACCCGCCGTGCCGGTGCTGGTGCGGGGGGGAGCAGGGAGCAGGGAGCAGGGAGCAGAGCGCAGAGCACAGGAGCAGGGCGCAGGGCGCAGGGGACATGGAGGGGCCGTGGGAGCTGTGGAGCTCTGCAGCTCTGCAGCTGTTGTATGGAGCCGTGGAGCCATGGAGCCATGGAGCCACTTATGGCCTGACGTCTTTTTCGCCAAAGCTCCCCAGCGTGCGCCAGAAATTTGGATTTCTCTGCGTCCTCCCCCAATTCCCACGCCCACGCCTCCCGCGCCGGCCAGAGGCACCATGAAGCGCAAGAGCAGCGCGCCCGCCCACGGCAAGGCCAAGAAGCGCGTCATCTCCGACCACGAGGCCCACCAGAACTTCCGCCGCGGCCTGTTCGACGAGCAGGTGCTGGCCGGCTACACCTCCTCCTACGCTTCCTCGCAGCCGTATGTATTCGCCGCCCGCCATTGCGCCTCTGCCAACCTGCCCCCAGATACAAGCATGCCGTCATCCAGGACCTCGTCGACGACCATCTCCTCCGCAGCGTGCGCAACGAAATCCGCGAGCACATCTCCTTTACCCCGAAAGAGACGGACATCTACAAGATACACCAGTCCGGCGATCTCGCCAACCTCGATGGCCTCGACGACTCGGCCCTCAAGCGTCTGCCCTCGCTCCTGAAGCTCAGAGACTCGCTGTATTCCTCCGCCTTTCGCAAATATCTCTCGTCGATAACGGGGTCAGGGCCGTTGAGCGGCCTGAAGACGGACATGGCCGTGGTGCGTATCGCAAAACCGTACGCTCAGAAGCTGTGTGCTAACGCAGGCAGAATGTATACACCCCCGGCTGCCACCTCCTGTGCCATGACGACGTGATCGGCAGCCGACGTGTGAGCTGGATCCTCTATCTGCTGGACCCTGATCGGCCCTGGAAGCCCGAGTGGGGTGGAGCACTCCGTCTGTACCCCACCAAGGACCTGCAGACCCCCGAGGGAGACGTTGTCAAGGTGCCCCAGCCCGACTTCACCGTGTCGATACCGCCTGCCTGGAACCAGCTATCTTTCTTTACCGTGCAGCCGGGGGAGAGCTTCCACGATGTCGAGGAGGTGTATCGACGTGGTGTTGACGAATCAGGAGACGAGGATGGGGGCCGCATACGGATGGCCATCAGTGGCTGGTTCCACATCCCCCAAGAAGGTGAAGACGGTTATGAAGCGGGCCTGGAAGAGAAGCTCGCCGAGCGAAGTTCCCTCGCCCAACTGCAAGGTGGAAAAGCCGACATATTCGACGAGCCGCAGTCTCACTGGGTTGAGAACCCACACTGGGAAGCGCAAGCCAAAGCGCAAGACGAAGAGATGACCGCCGACGAAATCGACTTTCTCATCAAATACATGAACCCCAACTACCTGACCCCCGATACCGTTGAAGAGCTCACTCACCTCTTCTCTGACGAGTCGTCCGTTCGCCTCGCCGACTTCCTCTCCCCCAAATTCTGTGTCCGCCTCCGCGAATACCTCGAAGCTAAAGACCACGAACCACACCCCAACCTCCCCGCCAACCCCTTCTACAAATCCCAATCCGAAGTCGGCGTCGCCCGCCCTCCGCACAAACACCGCTTCCTCTACCGCAAAGCCGTCCAGCCCATCCAAACAAGCTACCCCGACACCGCCTCCCTTACCCCTTACGACGACCTTGTCGACGTGCTCTTCCCCCACCCGGCTTTCACGAAATGGCTCTCTCTCGTTACAGGAATAACGCTTACGAAAAGCAACATCCTAGCACGCCGCTTCCGCCGCGGCATGGACTACACCCTTGCTACTGCCTACGAGGAAGAAGACCCCCAGCTCGAAGTCTGTCTCGGCATCACGCCTTCCAAAGGCTGGGGCGACGAAGACGAAGAAGTAGATGATGCTCCCCACAACAAACACCAGAACGGCTCCCCCGTCTCCTCTGCCACTACCTCCCCCAACGGCAACCGCCCCGCCCCTTCCAAACCCGAAGAAGAAATCGGCGGCTACGAAATGTACATGGCCGGCGAGGACGACGACACCAACACCGACGCCGGTGCACCTGAACCCTCAACCGCCACCGGCGCCGGCCAGCGGCGCCGCGCCAAAGCCGACCCTGCCGTATACAAGAGCGCGGGCGAGGACGAGGACGACGGGATCCTTTTCAGTCAGCCTGCGGCGTGGAACAATCTGGCCATCGTGCTGAGGGATAGGGGCGTGTTGCGGTTCACAAAGTATGTTAGCAGGGGGGCGAGGGGGGATCGGTGGGATATTTGCGGGGAGTATGGGGTGGAGTTTGGGGAGGATGAGGAGGATGAGGAGTGAATAGGGAGGGGAGGGGAGGGGTGGACAAGGCTAGGCTGGGCGGGGGTTGGATTGCGTGGAGGAAGGATTGGGGGGGAAGGGTGGGTTAGGGTAATGCGTGGGTGCGTGGTGTTGTGTAGGGATAAGATGAGATGAGATTTGCTTCTTTCCTTCTCCTTCTTTTTCGTGTTTTGTTCACAGGGGTGGCATTGGTGGTGAGGGTAAGAATATTGTCTGTATTTGCACAAAAGTAGTATGCAGCATGAAGTAATGAATGCATGTCGGAGGCTTCGTCCTACATCATTTCACACACTTACCGTTAATTACAATACCATTGGTTCGCTTCAAGTCTGAATTTCACTGCAATCTTTAGCCCCGGCGAGGCACGGGAGCGTACAGCCCCATGCTGGCCCATGACCTGCCTCACCCCTCAGGGTTACCCACACGCCAGCAGGACTCCTTGAGGGCGCTAAAGATTGCAGTGAAGTCGTCGAGGGTTTGCCTTCTCTATGCACCCTACATTAATTTTAGAAAAAAAAGCTAAAGTTTCCCATCTATCCATTGACACCACGCACGTCATGTAAATAGCCCTCATACTCTAAAGACGCTCTTTTAAAAGAAAAATTTATATAACCTCTGTAATGCGAAGTAAAATGAAAGGAGAGTATAGAATCGCAACCACGGTAAGGTGGGTAGCGTAAAAACAAGGATTACATGGACGCTGTGCTTCGTAGATAATCTACATGGGCAGCCTTGAATCGGATTTACATAATCAAAGAAGGCAACGGCGCTAGATGCTCAACTGCCTGAGGGGGCTAAATATTGCAGTGAAATGCTAGCCATCGCATTGGTTATGAGTCAAAGAATGCAACGGCGCTGGCTGCTCCAACTGCCCGACAGTGCTAAAAATTGCGGTGCAAGGGGCTAAAGATTTGGGATGGGGGCAAAGACTGCAGCGTAGTTAATCGCGAACCAGATTTACGTAATCAAAGAAGGCAACGGCGCTAGCTGTTCAACTGCCCGAGGGGGCTAAAGATTGCAGTGAAACCTCGCATGAGCCGCGCCCCACCTTGGCATCATACAAAATGCCATACAACAGTACAATGGTAGTTTTGTGAACATGTTTTATTTTCGGAGGATGCGGTATTATTTCTTAAGGCTATAAATATATGCTATTAAGCGTTATCGCGTTGCCGCGGGTCTTAGAATAAAGGGTATCCTATAAACCTCGATAAACTTTATAAATTATGATACTTCGGATACACGCCTTTTCTAGCGCATATAAAAAGAGAGAACTTTTTAGTATAGTCTATTTAATAACACGCGCGTATGAAATAATATAAAATACGTCGTATTATAGATGTATAAAGGCTATGTTGATATGGCACAGGTTGTTTTAGTGTGCCAACTATTTCGCGGACCGCGTGAGGGGTTTATGAGGCTTTACCTTTATAACAACTGTCTGGGATGGAAACGACGTGCAGCCTAGATTCCGAAGCAAATCTGCGACCCTTTTCCTCCATTGAAGTCTCCTAGAGGGAAATATACGAAGCTGAAATTCTGCTTCTCAGTTAAGGGTGTACATGCGCCTAGTTTTTTTGTTACTAGGAAAGACCAGCACAATCTTAGTTTCTATAGTTTTTAGTCGTTGGGGTTTGATTCCACTAAAAGCCAATAGTAAATTGGTATTTAGATCAGTGACGCTTCTTCTTGAGACCTTCATCCTTAAGCGGAACAATCTTGGAACCAGGCGTCCGCTTGACACATGAAAAGTGTTTGGAGATAATGGACTTGTCATCTAAGGAAGATTTATAGAGCGTGAAATGTAATTGTGTTATGCGTCGTAAGAAAGAATGAGGACAGGATCGGTCCCGCTAATGTCCTTTCGAGTGCAGTTGAAAAGTCCATTGACTGGTCGTAAATGCGATCTGGGATGATGGCCGTCTAACGTTCCTCTTCGTGGTTATCAAAGTAACCTTTGTCCCGCTGCGGCCCAATTATACCAGGCTGCCTAACGCTGTTTTGCATCCGTACAGCAAGCTATGCAGATCTGAGTCAGGTCGCAGATCCGTCGCTGTATCCACCGCAGCCCTTCGCCACCATTAGCGCTGACCGCCAACATCGCGCAAGGCTGATGCGCCTCTAGAGTCTGTATCCCATTCTCCTTCATTGAACACCTCCAGCAGTCCTTCTCCACTCGATCCTCAATTTTTATTTCGTAGCGTTTTCAGAAATCCTATTTGCATCTCGCATACGAATGGTCTTCACTTATCCATTAATACAGGTATTCGCTCATCGTCTAAGCCTCGATGTCCATTCGCTCAAGTGCTAAAAATAAACATAAAGACATCATGGCCGGCAAAGGCGATGCATCTCCTAGATATGCAATAATCCAGCCCGTAGCACAAGATTCCATGCGGCTCAAGCAACATGCCTCGCAACGATGGAGTCTTGATCAGAACCGCAGCTTCCTCTGGATGATACTTTCTCTCTTCAGTGGTATAGCATTGAGTGTGGGCCACCACTTCTTCTACGCCAGATTCGATGGTCTGCTAGTCGGCGAGGTACCCATCGATCAGACATGGATCATCCGGATAGGAACTATCTTCGCGTTTGCCGCCAAAACGCTTCTAGTGATCGCAGCCTCTGCTGCTTTTATTCAGCAACAGTGGTTGGCGCTCTCGCGTAATGAATTCAAAATCCGGCAGATTGATACTATGACGGGGGTTCTTGGGAATGCGTTCTCATTGTTTGCGAGTCGGATATGGTTTCGTTTCCCATTACTCGCGTTGATGGCTGGTGTTACCTGGTGAGTACAATTCATGAAGCCCTTCAAGTAGCCACTCTTGCTAACTCCGTCAAAGGCTGCTACCAATTGCTGCAGTCGTCACACCAGCCACAATCACCGTCGTTCCAACGGAAATCAACACGAATATACACAGCACTCCTCCCCAACTCTACTGGGACCCCACTCAATACGCTAATCTCTGGACCCAGGCGCGATTAGAATACACCAGCCCCTCTCCCGATACTCTCCGCACTGCCTACGGCAGCGCCATGACAAGCCAGATCCTCAGCATACCTCAAGCGTACCCTAACATGACCTACTCTCTGCACTTCCTCGGCCCCGCCCTCCGCTGCGACCACGCTGATGATGCACTTATCAAGGATGTGTATGATTCGTATATGAAATATCTCGCTCGTGGTGTAGAGAATCAATATCGCTACATAGCATGGGCACCAGCCTCACATGATCGAGCCAATCTTTCCTTCGCCACCGGCAACGAATTCGATCCCCTAGACATTGAATCTTCTGACGCTGCGCACATATATATTATCCCCAACACGTCAGTCGCTGGTCCGATATACATAGGCGGAGCTCCGATTGGCGGTAAAGACGAGCATTACGGATACCAGGATCTTCTGGACTGTAAACTGTACAATGCGTCGTATGAAACTTCTTTCAATTTTACTTTTCCAACACAGAAGATTGATATCCAATCCCGGGAGCTACTTAATCCGGTTAATGTGTCGAAAGATATTAGCGAGTGGTTTCGCTCATCTGGATCGCCGGATGATGTGGCTCGCCAGGCACAGCGTATATCGTATCAAGCGATAATGGAGTCTTTCGGACAGCTGGTCGTTGGATACGAATGGTGGAGAGATGGAGTAGTGAATACAGAGAAAACGAGCTGGAACATGATGGCAATCAATTGGACGGAACGAGAAAGTACTCGAACAGGCCTGGAAAGCCTTTTCCAAAACATTACCCTCAGCATGCTTGCCACTCCATCACTAACGTAAGTGCGTTTCCTCACATATTTGCATCCTAGTCTGATTTGGATTCCTAGCATGAACACTTCTATAGCAGACCGGAACCGTGTTCCAGTCAATGTCATCACCAGTGAGAACATCTACTCGTACGACCCACGTGATCTCTGGCTCGCGTATGGGATAGCCTGCGGTGCTTCACTGCTATGTGCGCTCCTAGGCCTGTACGGTGTGTGGCGTAACGGCGGAGTTAGCTACCAGAATCTTTTCTCAACGTTCGTGCGGACAACAAGGGAAGACTCATTGAGAAACCTGGTCGAGCCGCATGATCGTGGTTCAGAGCCGTTGCCGAGGAAATTTGCCGAGGCAAAAATCGTGTTGGCGACTTGAGGAAAGAAAGTTGTCTTTATATAGGGATTTAAAGGGATGTGAAAGAGTCCGGTGCCAGATGGTTGGCAACCAGTTGCTTTCCATCTCGACAAATCGAGATCGGGTGAGCCCTGCTACTTCTACCTACCTCTCCACCGACCGGCTCCACGTGCCTCCTTCTTGACCCTCCGAACATACTACTGTCTTATCACGCTATCCTTAACATCTTCGGAAGTACCAGAGCTTCGTGGATCAAACAAATAGAAGGACCAGTAGTTCCCCAAGCGACGATACAAAAGTTCTATACAGTCTTTGCGGCAGAAAAACACTGCGATGTACGCGATTATAAGGTCTCCTATTGTATTGCGACGCCATGTCAGTGAAGAAGGTGCTAGCTCACCTTGAATCAAAACTTGAAGATAATGAGGAAAACCTAGCCGTAGTAGGGAACATAGTGTTAAAAATGCAACTTGTGTACATTGCGTCACAATGTTTTTCTCATCAGCTCAGGAACGCCCGCATCGGCATTCATGAAAAATCCACTCGAGAATGTCCAATGTTGAAATAGTCTAAGCGCTATGGAGCGTACTCACTATTGCAGTTGTTCCCGGAAATCTTTCAGATTCTAATACTAGAGCAAGTCTGCCAATAAGTCTTTAGCGAATCCCTGATATTATGAGTTAAGCGATGGTGGGGGTAGTAGATAATTGAGAAGTACATAGGTGTAACTAAACCTACTTTGGAATCCTCATGTTCGAATAACATAGTGTATTGACGATTGCTAATTTCTAGCGATGGAGAGCTTGAAGAGAGTGACATAGAAACACAACGATCGTAACGACTATAGCACGCCTTCGGACCTAGACCACTGGGCCATAAATAACTTCCAACTTTGGTGTAGGATAGTGGTAGGCACTAGCAACATATGTATAATAGTTTGCCTTACCATAGAACCCGGCAATCCTCCAGCCTTTAGGAACCTTGAACGTTTTTCGATCACTTGAAGAGCCACCCACAAACAACGGTCGGCCCTTCGACGTCGTTATTTCGATTGAGGAAATGATAGTGAGGTCGGAGCGGCGTGACATTTGCATTTGGGTTATATACTCGCCAGTTTCAAAATCGAGAGACTGTGCAACATTGCCGTGATTTACTGAACCGGGATTCGTAATGGTAAGGCCTCTGGAGGATTGAGTTTGGTAAGCCCGGACTAGAGGCGCATTGTTGTCATTGTTGGTCCAAAACGTGATCTTCGTGAGGCTTTTCAGCTCTTTAGACGAGGCTGGGAAGCCGCTCGAAGTCATGTTATGGATTACAGTACCGTAATCCCAACCCCATGCTTCGCCGAGTATCCACATCCCAGAAGCTGCTATTTCATTTACAGTGGTAATTCTGAACATGATATGTCAGTAATTATAAACGAAAGCACAGTTGAACGACGGTCTAACTCACGCCGGCGCGTCCAAGGAAGTGGCTGCATCCCCGCTTTCATACTTCCGAAGGTAACCCTTGATATCATCAACCCTAGCGTCTATAAAACTGAAATCACGGATATCATTTTTGAGAGCCTGTGTAGTGAGGCTCAGCATCGCATGGAAAAGGACATGATATTCGAACTCAAAGTCCTGTATCTCAGGCAGCTTTCTGCTGCGGGAAATGATGAACCTCATGCTATCGAGCGCAGAGAAATAATCGTCCAAGGTTTGAGGACCTTGGGAAGCGGTATATAGATTCTTCAGTGCTCGATGCGCCAGCCGCTTCCAAGAGCCTTTTCTTTGACCGCATCTCGGAACTCGTCCTATTTCTTAGCCTCAAGCTTTTTGCGGTTCTCAATCCACCAACTGTACAATTTGTCAGTGGGCGAAGCTTTCGAGATGGAGTTTCCAGCTGCGTGAATCTTTTGTTTATCTGTCATAGTCTTTTCGTTGTCCTCTTCGTAGCTTTCAAAGGCATCCTCGCAGCCACTGAGCCATTCAGAAATGGGTAGGTCTTGGATAGGGCCATTGAACAGGCTGATAGTACCCATTTTCAGAAACTTGCTACTCAAATATTCAGAGTTGAGAAGTTTGGATGTGAATGTCAAGACCAAAATAAGATTTCAGACGGTTATGTCGAGGCAAACTAAATTCAAGTGGTAAGAATGATTTAAATAAAGAAACAGAGCTCAGGTGATGAGGAAAACCAAGGCCTGCTTAAAAATATACCCGTCGTATAATTACTAGTCCCCTCAGCTCGCACTTCGTTGCGGCTGGAATGCACAACAAAGCGCGAGCTGCACGACACCGTTTTGGTCTCATCGGAAGGCAGCGTCAAGTTAAATGCGTGAAGAAAGGGTAGCAGCTGAAAAGCCCTGAAGTAGACACATATTCAACGATGCCGTACAAGTATGGATCAAGTCGTAAAGACATAGACATCGTACTCTAATGGGGGCGAGGACAGTAGTGTCTCCTTTACTGAGAAAAGCTGCTAAATTCAAGCACAGTTACTCACCATGCATCCTAGCGATCGGCAGGATCCTTCTGATGCTCCCAAGCTGCAGTTAGCAATGAGTACCGCTGGTCGCTACACCAGCCAGTTACCACCTGCCTCCTAATCGTTGTTCCCCGCGGTGTAGGTACGTGAGATAGTTGTAATGATACTGAAGATTTCAAAGCCTACTAGCCCAAAAAGACTATCTGGTCTTAATACGGTAGAACTGAAAGCCTAAGAGCAGCCCTATTTGCACAATAGCTAACTCCCCGATCCCGCTCGCTTGCGCAATATGGGCTGGCTTAATAGAAAGAAAAAAGAGGATCGACGATACACGGAGCCTACTGGATTAGTCGAATCAGGTTAAAAAGTCTTTGTGGTCGGCAGTCTCGTAGAATTTATCATTCTAATTTACGAGATTAGAGAGGTGCAAACTACTAAGTCAAGCAGTAGGCGTCATCTGCTTAGAATTCCTGATGTAGTTTCATGGATTCTTCGTCCATAAGCGTGCTTGTGGCCAGGACTTCGAACGCAGTCTGGCCAATGTGATGCAAGGGCAGCCTGCTTCCAGAAGCCTTGCTGATGATGTGATGGATTTTTCCATCATAAATTTTGGCGAGAGGTGTATCCACATAGCCTCGCTGCTACTCGCTCTACGCATACAAGCAATCTCCACATAGACAGCCTCGCGAAGAGCGATAAAGTACACCCCTTGCGTGATTTAGGAAGTCTAAGGGTTTGAGAATGAATACATCGAATGTAATGGGTATATAGATTGAGTTGGGACATCACTGATACTGATGGATAATTTTCCAAATATCCAGCCTTGGAGTGGCCTAACTTGACTGGTTATTAGAGACTAGCATCGCCTAACAGACGACTTGAGTTTCGCATTGAGTACCAATGGTGTCTTGTTCAGCTCATTCATTTTTAGTAACTTTATTCAATTCGGAACTGCCGGTGAATGTATTTTAGGCTCGCTTTTCCATGCCTGTCGCTATCAACCGGTCAGTCATCCCTAGCTCTGCTGCTTAGCCTTGAACCCCATGTGCGAAGAAGGGACAATTCCTGTAATGCACATGCAGCCAAAGTTCCGAGCATTGGGGCACCCCACTACATCCCTTGCAATTTTGCTGAGACATGCAGATCTATGTAACTATCAATGTTGGTGGTGAGCTCAGCCTTGGGGCTACAAATAGTGTGACTCATATCAGAACAAGAACGGCCAATGATGGTATGGTCAGCTTGTCGATTTCGTACAATGTGCATCCGGCCCTGGCTTGGAGTACTTCAACATTTCCGTTGCAGCTGCAAAGGCAAAAAGGATAGAACTGGTGCGGCCCGGGGTAACAAGTGACGTGAAGGCCCGCAAGGCTTTGCGTTCGATTCAGCCCTGAGATGGTCAAAGCGTAGCACCACTTGTTGGGGCTAAAGATTGCAGTGAAATATTGTAGGGCGGCGGTTAGGGCGGTCCCCCTCTCCCTGTCGCCGCCACCAATCTTGGCAAAAATTCCCGAGCTCCAGTGCACGCGGAAATAGTACGCGAGCATCGAGTTATCCGGGAGCTTTGGTTCGGCGCCCAGTACAACTATTCTAGGTGCGACAACAGAAGACTAAGGGTGTTCCAAGAGTTCATCGGTCAACCAGACGTATCAGAGATAGACGGAGGAAGAACAAGCATGGGCGGATCTCACTCGTTTATTTACTCTATGCCCCATCAGACTTTCTGCTAACAGCATCACGTTTCTTCCATTCTTCCATTCGTCTCCAAGACTCGAGAACTCACGTGTTGAAATCCTTGTATATATACATGGTACTGTGTAAACCAACCGATGCGCCATCAGCGCCCTAACACGTAACCCCCTATCATTGCGTTGCAGAGGCAATGGAAATAGAATTGAAAAAATTGGTATTTCAACCGTATCACAGCCAAGAAAAAAAAAGAAAGAAACAGAAACCCTCATTCCAAAAAATACCATAGATGCTGGTCTAGAAAGAAGTTTGTCACATTCGCTCACCGGGTACCCGGGGAAATAAAAACCGAAGACCGAAAAGATACAAAGGCAGGCACTTCTCACGCCCCAAAGATGAGTTCTTGCCAAATACACCCAAAAGAACGCCATCATCAGGCAGAAAAGGAGGAAGAAGATGAATATCGTACACAAAAATACCCGCCAACAACATCTCGCTCTTTATCTCCGAGAGGAAAGAAACAACAGGGAATTTTATATTCATCATGTCGGTCATTAGAACAAGAACAAGAAGTGAAAGGAGGGAAAGTAACTCAGCATACTTGCCTGCATGCTTTACATCCAGAAGAAAGCCCTGGGTAGTACCTGAAAGAAGACAAGAGAAAAAGATAAAGGTACCAAACCAATGGGGATGCGACAGCATGTTTTTTTCTCAGCCTTTCCGTTGCTGCTGCTGCTGCTGCTGCTGCTGCTGTTGTTGATGCTGTGCCATAACCCACTTCATCTTATCCTTCGTCTTCCTCATTTCCTCGACCAATTTCTCAGCCTCCTCCTCCTTCTCCGGCAGCGCAACGCGCAGCCGCTCCGCTTCCTTGGCCAACTCTTCCATCTCGAGTCTGTGCTGCGCCTTGTACTGGCCCATCATATCCGCCATCCTATCCTCGGAGCGCTGCGTGCGGGCCAATTCGTGCTGCAGCTGCTCGCTGATGATGCCCTGCCTCTTGATCCGATCCGCATCTTCGCGACGCTGCTGCCTGAGCTCATTCAGCTGCTCCGTGACATATCTGATCTTCTTCTCGTAGCCGTCGGTGAGGCGTTTGAATCCTTCCCGCGCGGTGTCCGCATTCGTCTCGGCGAGGTGCTTCTGCTCGTATGCAGCAGCTAACTGCCGCTGCGTCTCGGACCGCGTGTCGCCCAGCATCTTGAGCGCTTCTTCTGCGCGTTGTTCGGCAGCTTTGCGCCGCTTGGCTTCCGTCTCCAGCTGTGTTTTTAGCTCCTCGAGCTTGCGGTCCTTTCGTTCGAGGGCGCGGGCATTGGTGTCGACAAGAAGCTGCAGGTGCTGGTGCTCGGCGCGCGAGTCTTCGGCTCTGGAGCGGGCGGCTGAGACGCGCTTCGCTTCTTCTTCCCGCGCCAGTCTCTCAGCCTTGAGTTCTCGTTTCAGCTTCTCATTCTCAGATGTGATTTTGTCAATGTACTGCGACGTCTTGGACTGTTGTTGTTGTTGTTGCGTGGTATTTGCATTTGATGTAGTGGTCGGGGATGAGGATGCAGAGTTGTTGACTTGCAAGTTGGTGCGCGACGACCATGTAGCAGGCGCGTCGGGAGCCATGACAGAGTCAATGGCCAGGGGACCGGTCGTGCTGCGAGGAAACGTGTGGATAGCGGGCATGGCAGATCTGCCTGTGGTCGAGCGAGTGTATGCGCCGTCTGGAGCGGTCTCGTTGCTGTTGCGGCTGGTGTCGGAGCTCTGCGAGGAGAAGCTCACATCCTTGTCCCAGAGCTCTGGCGAGGCAGGTGGTGACGGCGGGAAGGAGGCTGCAAAGGGGTTTTCAGCGTTAGCTCGTGCGACCTGGGCAAGACTTGAAGAATGGATGGGGGCGGGAGTGGGAGAGAGGGCGGGGGGCAGATTGGCGGGTGTTGTTGTGGAGAGGGCGGAAAGTGCGGTGTCAGTGTCGAAACATGCGATTGCCGGGGTGAGGATGACGGACGGCAATGCGCGCTCTGTTTGGGCCGCCAAGGCAACAGGGTCCTTACACTGGAGCGAACGGGACCTGGGCGGTGCAGGCCAAACTCCACCCACCTCTCCCACGTCACCCATGTCGCCCACGTCGTCGTGCGCTTGCTGCCGGATGATCCCTGCCGGCTCGCCAATGCCAATGGCTATTAGTCGGACCCCATCCGGACTGCTTACGCTTCTGCGTCGTGGGCCCCAGCACCCCATTGTTGTTGGTGTTTTCGTTGTTGGTGTTCTGCTTGACGGTATCGAGGCAAGTCGTCGTAGATCTGTGAAGGGCAAGAGTGACGCGAGCTTTATGCTGTGGCCAGGCTTGGGCAGTAAACAGAACGGTGACAGGGCTGGGCTGCTCTAAGACACTTAATAAGACGTGCCGGAGAAGGTCTCGCGAACCTAGCAACTGCGGGGTCCTGGTCGCGCCCCCGGAATGGAAGTTCTGGAAGCGTTTTCCAGTGTCAAAGTTCAAGGTTTCCATGCATTCTCTGTTTAGTTGGTTGGTCACCCCATCCATGCAGGTATCGACAACCAGTCGAAGCCTTCTCCGCCGCCTCCGTGACAGCGGAGTGAAAGACTACCATCGCAACTCGAGACACGCCGTTCCTGTCGCCTTATGTGTTAGGTATTTTCATCTAACCAGGCTCAGTAAAGTCTCATGGCGTAGCTACATGCCACATGTTTCGGAAAATTGACTTGGACTTGGTTTTCCCTACTCAACCTCAATCACAGATCTGGATCCTCATCCACACTTCTATATCCTTCCGTCGCCCATCTCCCCAGTCCATTCTCTTTCTCCCAGCTCTCCAGAGCCCTCAATAGCCTTCCCATCACACTGTCTTCGTCTCCTTTCTCCACGCTTTCGAGCAGAATTGCGCATTCAACCCGAAGTTTCGCATCAACGAGCTCGAGCGCGCGCCAGCACGTGCATGCTAGGCCGGTGTATTCCCGCTCCTATAGAGGAAATCCAGAATATAGAAGATGAGCTCCGGTGGGAAGATTTCCAAGATAGTGCACTGGAGCTATAGTGTTGGCATGTCGAGAGAGGAAGTGGGTACCTATGGAAAGGTTCTAGGTGACAGACGGAGGGATCAACTGGCCAGTCATCACGTGAACGCAGCAACCCACACAGTAAACACAAACCATGCTAAAATAATGAGAGTATAGTACTAGAACAGGAAAACAAATAGCTTCATTAGAGAAAAAAGAGAGAGAAAGTAGTATGGTTTCACTCAGTCCCTACCTATTTAGAGCCATGGCATTCACCATCCGTCGCGATAAGCCTGCGCGTTGCTTGATTTTTCTGTCGAATAATTCACTCAAAAACTCAGAACCTGACGCAGCTAAAGAACACAATAATTCCAAATATAGTATATAATAATTCAGTTCGTTAGCTGGTCAAGTCAGGCTTGTCGCAACACTGCTACTTGCTCAGTAAGGTCATTTGGGGCCATCTTCTCCCGAAGCCTTGCCAGTCGCCGACGATCCTCCATAAGCTTCACAAGTACTATCCGCTGGATCTCAATAGGATTTGCGCTACGGAATGTGACCAAATTTGCCATACCGTTAGTATTTCGTCTCTGGACTTAAACAAAGAAGAGGCTGTCCGGCTCCTGGAAATAGTATGTTGCGCTGTGCTAAAAAATATTTGTAGTATTTAAGAATTTGGTTGGACCTTTCAAATAAAGCACGACAGCCGTTTCTGGTAAAAGGATTGCATCCTGCTAGGAAGGGCTAAGCTAATACATATGGAATAGAACTGTTTGCTTGTGAATGCCAGTCATGAACATCGCTTACAAAGTGACCAGGTCCGTAGAAAAGCATGCATTTGCTTGAGTGTAGACCTGGGCTTGGGCAATATCCGCCGCCTATTGCATCTGCCCCTGCAAGAGAAGCGCTTAGTGAAATGAAATGTAGGTGTAGTATAAAATGAGTACGGAACTCATTTATAATAACGCGACAACAAACAGGGCAGTGAAGTCGTTTTTTGAGGTTACTGCATTACTCATTATCTTTATTTTAAGCATACCTTGTGCATCAGATCCTGTACTTAAAAAAAAAAAAAAAGGAGATGGTTATTAAACGTCCAATAACCAGCGAACGCCAATCCAAGCTAGAAGCTCTCAGTATCGTAACCTTTTGAGGAAATTTCGACAGTAACCTTTTCTTCAAACCCGGCCGTCATAGCAATAGCTCTCTACCCATGGGTGTTGCTGACATGCCAACAGGCACTTGATATTTATCTGCGACTGACGTACACCATTTTGCAAGGTGCGAGGTATGTCCGCGGTGCCAATATGCAGGATAAATAGCCAATGCGTTAAGTCTCATGTTTTCTACTAGGTATTTGTAATACTTTGATCAGATAATTTCTAATATATAGGCACTTCTTCATATATTGCCTTCGATAGAGTAGTCCTTTGGTTGTACAGTTTAAGCGCCTATGTGCTAATATCTCTCGATGGCGTGCTGTGGTCTTCTTGTGGTTCATAAGATAATTGACTAACTATTGCACTGGCTGTTACGTAATTGGCAACTTTCGACCAATGGCGGAGAAAACGTGTAACTGGCTGCTGAAAATTTCCCATGCATCCAGGCACTGCACTTTAATCAAGGACGTACATAGTTCTACAATCATTATTTTTCATAAGTGTGTTCTTTCTCAAACTCATTTAATAATCTTCAACGACAAGGACTGCTTTTGAAGGGCTTTGGATGCTATTCTGATGTTACTTCCCGTATGAACAAAGCGCATCCTGGTCTTTATCAGTGTGTCCAAAGAATCTAGGAGAGACATCTTAATTCGGAATACTGAGAATAGTTAGATCGCTAGAACCAAAAGACTGGGGAGAGAAGGACCCCGCTGCGGTTGCACCAAATATGGCTAGGCGTACGCGTAAACTCAGCGGAATGGCAGGGTCAGCATCCATGATATTATACTCACCCACTATCAGTCTAGCTAAAATGTTAATGCAAACAGACAGGTCTTTGAGGAACGAGTTTCGGTTCACACAAGGGAAAACACTTTTACCTTATCATAAACCAGTCTAGTCTTTCCAAAGCCAGCATTTCGGAGCTCAGCTGAAATCATACATAATAGGAAACCGCTCACTTTACATACCCATCATTGCCTTACTTCACCTGCTATGTTAACATGACCGCATACTCTGAAAACTTTACCATATCGCTTTACGAGATTAACTTGCTGATTCCCTGGCAGAGTCCGCTATGTGAACTATAGATACAATCACTGATGAAGCATCGCGGTTAGCTTGTTCCGTCAGAAACGATACGCTCCTGCACTAGACATTGTGGCTCTCCTGCGGTATTATTAGGGTCGGCAGTTGTGGATCAATTCCAAGGATCACCAAAGTATAAAGACAGCGGTTTGGCTCCGGTGGCTTTTTTCTCGTGCCTTGCGGATAATCCACAGACAATGGAAGCAGAGGTACCAAAACTGATCCCACAGTAGCCAAGCGAGATAGAGTGTTCCTGTCTTGGTTTACTACTATTAACTCGTGAACTGGACATGTTAGATACCCTAAGTAGTCAATTTTAAAGAAAGCTGATGTCATAGATATCATCCAAGGAGCTTAGAAGCATTGCAAAATGTTGGGACAGAAAGACGCAAGTCTGGCACTCGGCGTTCCCGCGACTCGGTACGAGGGTATAATACGCCGCATGCTTGCCGCCCAACGGTTACCTATAAATAAATGCGATAGGTTGGCACAACTTTCCGCAGCGTGACATGAGTCGGTATTTTTACACCAGGAGTGCAGATCGACCGATCTCGTGCAACTCGCGATCACTACACCCATGTTAATTTTATAATTGATCAGGCCATAACCCTAATGCTGTTAAATTCTCTGGCCTATGGGGTTATTTAGCGCATTCCGGCTTCACCAAATGGTGCAGTACTCTGCCATGTACTTTTTTAACAGAACATGATTCTCGATATGTCCTTGCATATAGACAATTTCGATAGTTGCGTGCTATCAATGCGTAACTTAATTCATCTCCCTATTCCAACAAACCCATGTAAACCTACGGACTGCGTCAAATACGTGCATAAGAGCATTGGAAGGCCAGTAGTTCGGCACGCAATATGCTTTCACTTCGCATGCCGCCCTAGCGCAGGCCACTAGCTTAATCGATGGCGAGGTAACTTTTCTTTTTTTAAGAAACCAAAATTTCAAAAACCTGTGTTACGATGCGAGTTACGTAGTGTGTTGATTGTTGATCCATCTCCAACCTCAAATCCACACTAAATGCTTCAATTTACTACATGTTGCACATATAAACATATTACAACATTATGGTATATGTTTTCAATCGACAGATGTCTTTGAGATGGACTGGAGCGTCTCTCAGAGGAAACAGACGTTTTTCAACGTCATTTGCCGGAAAGGTCGACCAGGAGCCTGCCTATTGGAATAAGATAGGTCCTTGGAGAGATACCTCTAGGAACGATTTTCTAAGCTACAGTTGGCAAGTGAGTATTTTATAAAGTCACTCAGATTTTGTAAATCATGTCTGAGTAACACCACTGATTAGAAATAAAACCATGTAGGTTAGGCATACAGTCGATAAATCGCATAATCTCTTCAAATTCTTACATGAAGTCCTCCCGAGCGTTCTAATTCCATCGAAAAATCGATACCTTCAGCACATTCGGACGAAAAGCGACTTCATTAGTGACGTCAGAGCTGGTATTGAGAACGGGTCTGCAAGTATGGAAATGAAAATTACCCCCCATTTACTTTGTCAGATAGATTGGAGAAATGCTTTAGATGATCCCATCCGACGGCAATTCATACCACTTCTTTCAGATACAGTACCAAATCACCCGCAATTGTCATTGGACTCGCTATCAGAGGAAGCAGACTCGCCGGTAGAAGGCTTGGTGCATCGGTATTCTGATCGAGTGCTTTTCTTAGGTGAGCCGATTTACAAGGTACCATCCATAGATTTTCGAGGAGCTTTTACAAATCGGAACACTCTGTAGCTTCTCGGAATACTAATCCGATGATAGTGCTATCAAGCTGCCCTGTATATTGCCGGTTTTGCACCAGATCTTATGCGATTGGGGGCAACACAGCCACGATTTCGAAGAAACCCCAAAAGCCTAGTCGAGTACGATGGGAATTAGCATTCGACTACATTGAGCGCAACAAGGGCATTAAAGACGTTGTCGTCTCCGGTGGCGACGCTTACCATTTGCAGCCAGAGCATTTGAGACTGATTGGCGAACGGTAGAACCACTTAATACTGCTATACTATAGCGCCAATTAACGCAACATTTAGTCTCTTGCGCATTCCACACGTGCGGCGGTTTCGCTTTGCCTCAAAAGGCTTAGCTGTATCACCATGCCGAATTTTCGATGACCACGATTCGTGGGCAAACACTTTGATAGATCTTTCCAATCATGGGCGACATATAGGCAAGCAGGTTTGCCTTCACACCCACTTCAATCATCCGAACGAGATAACCTGGGTAACCAAAAAAGCAGCATTAATGCTCTTTAAAGAAGGTGTTATAGTAAGAAATCAGTCGGTTCTTTTGAAAGGAATCAATGACAATGTCCAGACTATGTGTACCCTTATCACGGAGCTGGCGGATGCGAACATCCAACCTGTAAGTATAGAGGTCGATGAGAGGATTACATCATAATGTTATCATATGATGGGTTGACTGCGAAGTCAAGCCGTACCCTTTCTAGTTACAATAAGACTAACAGCTGTCTTAGTACTACGTCTACCAGTGTGATCTCGTTCCAAACATTGAAGATCTCCGAACACCTCTCAGTACACTATTGGATCTCGAAAAGCAGCTTCGTGGTACTATCTCGGGGTTCATGATGCCTGCCTTTGTTGTAGATCTTCCAGGTGGCGGTGGAAAGCGCCTAGGATCCACTTACGAAGAGTATCGGGATGGTGTGGCAAGATTCACAGCGCCAGGCTTACCCGGTCTGAAAGGAACCGCTGATTACTATTATCATGATCCTATCATGAGGCACACTACCGCATAAATTGGACAAAATAAACAGCCCGAGGGTACTATCTTGAAAAGTTGAATGATAATTTTAATGCTTTTCCTTACATATTCATTCCTCTATCTCTTTTATGAAAATTGCCGCTGTTGGCAACATAGGTGTCTTCAAAACTGAGGATGCAGGATGTTTTGAGCCTATAGCCTGCGCTGATTGTGAACTCGCTGAGGGCTTCGCGAGCATCGGTAGTAAGCCTATGATTTTTCATTGGATGCTTCACCGTCTAATCTTGAAGACTCTACAATACGGTGGAGATTTCCTCATTATCTCTTTCTGTCGCATCTGTGGCACCTACGGCTAGATGCTCTACTAAGCGCCTAGGATTTCTGGGAGTACGCTCCTATGCAGCGGAGCAATATATCTCCGATGCGCCCTATATAGCTAAAGTAGAGTTCTGTCTTGGAGAATTAGATCTGCCGCTCTTCTAAGCTCGCTTCCACACTTTCTTAACCAAGAATCCTACACTCAACTCGCTCCATATAATTCTCGGAATTTTTATCAGGATCCACTATACCTAACAAGATAGAAACACCTTTCGTAAGAGTGAAAGCTGGGAGTGAAAGCTGGGAGTGAAAGCTGGGAGTGAAAGCTGGGAGTGAAAGCTGGGAGTGAAAGCTGGGAGGGAAACCTCTGAACGACGGTGCTGAGACCCTTCTGAGCGATGATTAGAAGACCCAGTAGGTTGAACAGCGGACTTCTCAGGGTTCCCCGCCTTTTACCAACCCAGATTTCCCAGGTTTACTGTTTTTCATGATAAACGTCTGAAGAGATGGGTAGGTGGTGGTGTAGGACGATGAAAGAAATGAAGATAGTTGACGCAGCAATGTGCTTCTTGCAAATACTACCATATGTCGTACGTCATACGTCGAGATTCGTCAAAATGTCCCTCAAGGAGTGAAATGCGTCGTTGCACATAACGGCGCATGCTGAATAGGTGATGCAGTCAATGAAACGACATCACTGAAGTATCCGCCCACACAGGACGGGATGAAACTGAATCGAATTGAAGGTCACTTTCTCGATGCCCTTTGATATTCCCTTCGTATCGCCCAATCAATAAAATATCTCAATGCGATGGCAGTACACGCATTAGAAGGGGTGTCCATGACGCCCTAGTCAGCCTACCTAGCACTGGATGTGTGTGCGTCGCCGACGCAAGGCGGTGTCTGCCTGAGGAGTCATCGCATTCTAGCCTAATGGTGCAGTATTATCGGAAGTGAACAAGGGCTGAAGATGGGCGGTTGGTAGGGCGTGAAGGGCGCGTGTGGGGCTGCTATATTGGGACTAGACCGCCCATTTGGGGCGCGTGGTTTGTGAATGCGCCCTCCAGGTGGTGCTCAGCCTTGATGAGGGTTTTTTCATGTTGCGTTCTAAAACTTTTCCCATGAGGCTGTGCCCTTTTTTCTTTCATTCTTTATACGAATGGTGAGTGCCATGCGGGCGTTCTGTGCAAATGTGTGATGGAGCTTGGGCGGTTCGGGCTTGGTGTGACTCACCACGCCAACCGTCCTGGGTAGTTCTGCACCGTACGTTGTTTGTGCTATAGCGGGCCAAGACGACGGCGACGGTAAGTCACTAGGAGTCAACTTAGGGCGGTGTGAGACAATGGGTTTGGATGTCTACAGAGTGCCGGTTCGACATTGTCGAGATGGGCGGGTATGCTCCACCTCCACAGGCAAGGTGTGCAGTCATGCAACCAAGCAGACGCGCCGCGTACACAGTTAAGAGTGCTTGCGAAAGCGTTTACGTCTTTTTCAAATAGCATATGTACGCATGCGCGGGTGCGGCGCATGTTGTCATCCTTCAGAACAAATCCAACGTACTCTCGAACAATATCCCACGCCCGCCCATGCGGTCGTTCGCTCGTATACCTCGCATACCCCAGGTAACCAGTCATCTACGCAATCATCGCTCCCCGTCCCCCAGCCTTGTCCCCTAGCCCTGTCCCCCAGCTCCGAGCCGCGTGCGTGCGCTTCCATGAGCAAGAGACCACGCCTACACCGTGCATGCACCTGTGATTCACACGCCCCATACGCTCTACTACACAGCCTTTGCCCTGACCGTTTCCTACCCCTGTCCCGTTACTTACCATGCTCTGGTGCCATGCTTACCGAGCGGTAAGCCCGCCATGTAGGCATTACTCGTCCACGCGTATAAAACGATCACAAAGACTAGGCAACCTGAGGCCGCATCATCATCATCGTCTCCCATCCTCACTTTGTTGACAACGCTGCATCAATCCAAGCCCTTTACGACGATCGCCTACCTAGATTCGTCTAGCATATAGCACGTAGCATACATCAACTGATAGCACCGGCTTAACAACCAATATCAACAAGGCTTCAGGACTACGCGGACCCCACTTACCATTGGACCAACGCATTCCCCAGGCCTCAGGACGCGACCAAAGACTACGCAACCTACACAACCCACACTGAGAGAGAAGGGGATACTCAAGAGATAAATACCAACCATCTGAGCAGGCATCAGGACAGCGATCCAAACAAGCCAGCGGACAGCAGCTACTTCCACTGCTTCGCTCCCCTCCTCAAGCCGCACCACTTCAGGCGCAAAGCAACCCCACTTCGCAACCAAAACACCGCAAACATGCCAGGAGAGTTCGTAATCGCCTCCCGCGACCCCAAGTCCAGCATGCCAATCAACCCCTTCAGGAACTCTTCACAATCACAGTCCCAGGCCCCCTCCCAGGCCCCATCCCAAGCGCCGTCTGAATCGCAATCCCAATCCTCATCCCAGAAATCGTAAGCCTCCCTTCCCCCACCCCCTTCTCACACTGCCCTTTTCTAATACCATATCTTGTAGAGGCATGCGCGCCGCCATCTCCAGAGCCGCAAAGCGCCTCTCGGGCTCGGTATCGAGCTCTTCATCATCGTCGCAGAGTATGCAGCCCCACGAAGTGCTGCCGGGCTCCGAAGAGGAGTTTGAGAAGATGAAACAGGCGGAGAAGGAGCAGGAGAGGAGAGAAAAAGAGTACAAAGAGTTCGGGCTGGGGAAGAAGGGTTTGGGGAAGGGTGGGATGCAGATGAGTGGATGATGGAACCGAAGGATGGTGGGTAGATGGGGTTAATAGAATAGAATGGGGAAGAGGGAGGGGATGGGTGTTGAGATCCTTGAGCTCCCTCCCCCTTCGGGACTTCTCTTTACTTTCTTTTCTTTTCTTAATGATATCTGCAAAATGCTGCTACCGAGATGAAGCGTTTCATATGTTTTTCATATTTTAATCTATTGGTTGCAACCCAATGTTCCTTTCCTCGTGTGATTTGACGATTCACATATAGCGAGTGAGATGAGTAGTTCCATTGAAATTGGGATTGGGAAAAGGGAG
>Ga0247757_10000737_pt1 | contig 25710 bp, 32 predicted proteins | sample UWRJL126311R4_FD_180929 | JGI IMG/M metagenome (GOLD analysis project Ga0247757, IMG submission 180929) | Plant litter microbial communities from Arlington Agricultural Research Station in Wisconsin, United States - UWRJ-L126-311R-4 | ecosystem: Environmental > Terrestrial > Plant litter >...
GCATGCGCTAAACCACCAGCTTTCCTGGTCAGCAGAACGACGGCGTCGAAGCCGTCTTGGATAGCTAACCCTTAAATCTAAAGATAACGGCATGTCATCTTCAGTCGGCCGAAGAAGGAGGGGGGGGAGGTTGATTGCCAACAGAGTCTTGAAACGACTGAATGGGCAGTGTGTAGCGAGGCCATGGCAGCGATAGGGTCACAGCGTGGGGATGGATGTTTATTTGATTTGTTTTTTTGATATTCTGCGAGATAGGAGACTATTGAAACGTGATGAAACCAAGCCTGCAAGGCTGTCCATGGAATATGCAAGTGTATGCAACCCTCCCTTCAAACATTACAAAACGAAATATTAGTAGCAGACGAGGCTAGGGAGAAACACATCCCTCTGTGAGAACGACTAGGAAAATGCGCGCGAGCGCTGCAACTCGTCCGATTCGAGTGTGTCGAGAGATTCTAAAATTATAATATGCTTTAGATGCCGGGTTTGAGGAAATCCGGATAGGGAGGCCAGTTGCCGAGTGCTGCGGGGTCACCTCCGATCCGCACCCAGACAGCCTTACTGGGCACACCATTGGCGTTCAATGCGAACAGCTGGAACCAGCCTGGTGGGCAGACATGGTTGTTTGGTGGAGCCGTGACAGTGCAGGCCCCGCCACTGCAAACGAAAGCGGGCATGAGGATTCTCTGGCCCATGGAATTGCCATGAGTGGAGCCTCCAACGCCAAGTAGCGATACCTTGGTGATGGTTTGATCCACACTGAATGTGTACGTGCCGCCGTACGCCCAGTCGCTCTGGCCTGCAGTGATGGTGACCTTGGGCTGGACAGGGTTGCCCATCAAGTAGGGTGGAATGAATACCTCAACGCGGTATTCTTCGGGGAAGCGATCATCTTGGGGATCCGAGCCAGAGACGAGAACGCGGCCATCGTCCATTAGGAGAGCTTCTGAGTGGTACATGCGAGCGACCGTGGTATTGGCCATGACCGTGAAACGGTGGTTGAGCGGCTTGGTGGGATCGTACAGGACGGCATTGAGATTAGGTTGGGTAGCGAGACCGAAGCCGGCCACGCCCTGATGAGCACCATTCACAATTAGGAACGTGCCATCTGGAAGAGTGGCAATGCAGGGCATAACGCGCCTCGAAGGCTGCGATCCGTTAGCTTAGAACATACGGTCGTGCTCGGGTACTTACCATGCGCTCAAGTGTCCAGTTCGCATTGGGTATGTCTGGTGCGAGGGTGATGCAGTTATCCAAAGCATCACCTTGGTAGGGCGTCGAGCCACCACAGATGATAATCTTCAAAGGGTCCGTATATGGTGCATACTGAGGCAGCAAAACTGCGGTTCCCTGGAATGGATAGTTTCTTCCTCCGTCGTCTCTATTCACGGCACTTGGGAGTTTCGGTAGTTGCTTGATAGGTTGGAGAGACGTTTCGTCCAGGATGAGAGCCTCATTATAGTACTGTACGAAGATGCCACCGCTGGGTAGAACAGCCAGGAAAGGATACAGATTATTTGGATCCGTGCGTCTCAAGTAAGGGCAGTCGATAACCGGTCCCTGGGTAGGTAGGATTTCAAGTGTGGGAACGGGGGCCCCGTTTGACCCTTCTTCACCACCGACAACCAGAATAGTACCGTTGGCCATAACCATAGCGGAGGGGTACCACCGCCCATTCTGTAGTGAAAGTTCCTGTACGTTCTCTTGCCAGTCGTTCTTACCCCAAACACCAGGAGATCCATCAGGCCAATACAGGCGGACACCATACGTGGCATCCAACGCCCAGCCTCCAATATTAAGTTGGCGGCCTACTTTGTCCGGGAGGGTGATTGAGGCAGAGCAGAAAATGTCCGTCTTTACATGCATAGGTCGCCAGGCACCGGTAAAGTTGTTGATTTGTGCCACATCAAGTTCGTATGCTCCAGTCGTGTTCGGAGCACCTGTCCCTGACTTCTCCAGAAACGTAACTTTACCGTTGCGTCCCGCTTGAGTAACAAGTGGGACAACAACACCGCCAATTAGGAATCGATACTCTCCAGCAGCATTGCCCGATGCATAATTCCATGCGGTCAGCGAGGCTCCTCCCCACTTGTACAACGAGAGGCGCCGGGCACCACCACACAGGGTAGTGGCGTTACCCGAGCATGGAAAGTTGCAATCAGACTCGGGTGCATCGCCAACGCCTGCTGCTTGAATATCCGAAAGGTCACCGCACTAGGATTTGTTAGCAAATTCTCAGTAAAACGGAGACACAGACTAACATAACACTCGCTTCCATACTCCAAACCACCATACTCGTAACCATAGTCAGAACATCTCTTGATGCAGTTGTTTGCAGAATTGGTATCCTGGAGAATGATTTGGTAGGGTAATGCTCTGACACCACCGTCAGCATCGTCATGGATGCACTTTGAATATTGCCAAGATCCTGGAAGCCCGGTCTTTTGGACGCCGGGCACAGGGTAGACCGTAACATTGGCAGTACTGTTCGAGTATAAACTCAATCTGTCCCCGGCGCCGCAATTTTGCTGTGAGTTACCAGAGCACTTCATGTTACAATCAGATTCCGGCGCTCGGGTAGCTGCGTTTCTAAGAAAGTTGTCGCAGAAGCATTGGTAGGAGTATTCGATGCCTGCAATCCCATAGCCACGGGAGCTGCAGTTTCCGATGCAGTGCTCTATAGTCATATCCGAGGCGTCAGGAATCTGATTGGCCATGACTCGACCGTTGCCGTTGTCGACCCAACATCCCTTATAGTTCCACCCGGTCGGAAGGCCCGTGGAAGCGGGTGTTGAACTTGAGGGGCTGGCCGATGATGCAACAGAAGATGAAGCGGTTGCGGCAGAACTGCTTGAAGTGGCTGCATTCGAATACACATTCAACCTGTTTGGTCCACCACAAAACTCAGTCGAATTTCCATTGCAGACCTATATCAATTAGATTTCCGAATGACAACGTTGATACAGATGATTTGGTTCACTTACCGTACTGCATGTTGACTGATCTGTTGCTAGCGCTCCTCCATTGATGACGGCATTGCCGCAATCTGAAATGCATTAGCAAGAGGTTTAGCTAGAACTATGGTACATATCGGATGAGTGAATGGGAACGTACAGCATTCCCCGTAATACTCGAGACCAGCATAGGAGAAGCCTCCGGCGGCACAAGCAGTGACACAGTTTGCGACAGTGCTATTTTGATAACCTCCCGGAATGGCAGCAGTCATGCCAGTGGTTAGCGCGCGGCCATTGACGTTGTCTCTGCATAAAATATTAGCTCAATAATATAACTTCCGACTAGCGATGTGGATGCCGAAAGAAAAAGCCACCAAAGCTTGACCCCGGATTTCACGCTAACTAGTATATATCGGGGAATAAAACGAGTGGAAGGGAAATTTTCCGCAGGGGTATAAACGTGAATAGGAAATAGTTGTAGATCATGTTTCGATTGAAAGATGATTTTAGGGTTTGAGATCACTTACAAGTAGCAGCCAAGACTCCTGAAGCCCTTCACACCGGGATTTACAAAGGGGCCGACAGGCCCCGCCGGAACGGTAGTGTTGTACAACGTCAGTCTATCGGGTCCTCCACACGCTTGGCTTGCATTGCCTGCACGTAAGTCAGCTTGGCGAACGATTTGAACAAGTCATGTTCTCAGGGTCTGATACCTGAGCAGCCCATGTTACACTCTGATTCTGGCCTTTTTGTAGATGTGTCACGGAGTGCAAATCCACAGTAACATTCTTGGGAGTATTCTGTGCCTGCAAAATAATATCCTCTGTCTGCACAGAACTTCACACACTGTTGACCGGTCATGGTGTTACCGGCCGTGTTCGCTCCTTGCAGAGCGCGCCCTCCAACATTGTCCCTGTGTGGCATAAGTAAATGATCAAAGGGTACCGAACAGGCATCAGACGAACGTGTAGCATCCATTGTAAGCCCAGCCATCCTGAGTAGACACAGCAGGAATTAACTGGCATGTTGATAGATATGCCTGGGTACCTTTGTCAACACGGGCGTGCCCAACAAGCTGGGACAAGAAAGCGTACAGAAGAAAGGAAGACCAAGGCTGTGTAGCCCGATCTGACTTTGGTGGTGACCATGGAAGCTACAAACACTGCAACAGTGACCAGGTAATCGACATGGAAAGGACAATGAGAGGACGGCCCTCTGGTGGGTAGATATAATGCTGCGCCCCGGTGAGCACAAGGCAGGGCTGGGAGAACAAGAGCTGAGCTGAGAGCTTGGTGTGTCGACCTCGCGCAAACGGGATGGCACACCGCTCACATTCGGCAGCTTCACGGGTTATTGATTGTGGATGCCGTCAGCCTCTAGAAGAAAAAGTGTGGAGCCATTGGTGAGTGAGCCGTCCCTATTGTGGAGATTTGAAGCCTTTGGGTCTCGTGAGATCAAGGACCACAACATGGCTCCATCGTTGGGGGGATACTAGCAGGGAGCGATAGGCTGAATGTGGATGGCGGCGGCCAAAGGCCAATGACAAGGCAATCTAGACACATATACGAGGCCTATATGGCGCAGGCCAAGTTGTGGCCATGTGAGAGTTAGCGACGGGCCGCAGAGTATGGGTGCAGGAGGCGAGCGACGGACGTGGGATGCCTGTGGCCATTCGTATCAGGCCTAGTCCGTGCGCTGCGTGGACGCTAGCGACCACTTCGGAGGTAAGGTCAGTCTGGGTCATTGTGTGCCGTGCCGATCAAGCGATCCTGGACGAAGACGCTGTTGTCTCACATCACGCCAGTCAGATATGCGATATGCGACGCGGTAAGACGGAGGCTACTGGCACAATTGAATATTGCAGGACAAGAGGTATTACAACACATACATACAATGAACGCCGTCCGTGGAAGTTCCCACCCATATGTCTAATGAGGTCCAGCCGCGGAAATACGAACCCAGGCTCGCTAACACGCGCCTTGGCTCCACATCTTTACACTCTTGACCGTGAGCCCTCGCTTGTCTCCTTCTCCCCAAGTCGGCAGCCAGTTGGACATGCCATCGAAAAATTCCTTGGGCGCCGTAGGACTCTGGTTTCCCCACGGCTTGTTTCCGACGCCCTCGGGGAAGAATCCATTGGTGCCGCCGACGGCGACGTTCAGAATCAGGTAGAACGATTGGTCGAACGGCGTGTTGTACTTGCCCGTCTGCGCCCATGGGTTGTACAGTGCCGAGTTGTTCAGGAGCTTCTCACTGAAACCGCCGCGATCCCACATGGGCTTGTTGAATCGGAGGAAGAAGACTTGCTGCGTGACGATTAGAAAGGATCAAGTCGGGAATTTGCCAAGGCTTGGGGAGGGGGGACGTACCAGGAGCCTGGAGTCGATGTAAGTGAAGAGGTAATCCTCGCTCCACTCCAAACCGAACGTATGGAACGATTCAGAGTAGTCGGTTCGGCGGACTTGATGCATACCGCTCGTCTTGTAGAAAGCGTCAACCTCGGGCAGCGGCCCCCAATGCAGAGCACTGATGAGCGAATCACGACCACCGCTTGTGTAGTTGTCACCGTGGTTGCCTCTGCTTTCGGCAATGTCAATTTCTCCGGAGCGAGGCCAGATGCCATAAGTATCATTATCAGGCATCATCCATATAGCAGGCCATAGCCAATCGCCCTGAGGCATTTTGGCAACGACTTCGACTTTGCCGAACCTGATCGTCTTCTTACCCTTGGTTGAGAGTCGAGCGCTGCGAATAGGGTTGATGATGGTACCAGCAGTCTTGTTGGACCGAATGGAGCAGTTTTCGATGCCCTTTGTTGTGCATGTTCCATCCGTCTTGAAATTGACATGTCAGCGGATGCAATGAGCACAAGAAAGGACATACCGACAGTGAGGTTTAGCACGTAGTTGTCTATCAATTGGGCCGCGGTAATATCGGTGGACTCCGTGGTTAGCGTAGGCACGATATGCAGGCCCTCAGCGTCAGTGTAAGCGTTCTTTGGGTCGTCCGTTGTCCACTCGAATGTGCCGCTTCCAAATCCTCCTCGTTGGATCTCGTAGCCCCACACATCTTTGTTGATGGTCTTGAAGTCATCTTCCATCACCAAGCAGTACTGCACATGTCAGCCAACGCAGATGCACCATGTAGGATAAAACTCACCGTGTGATTGGTCACACTTGCGAATGCTCGGTAGCAGATGAAGGCACCGATGGCTACGCCAAGGCCAATGCTGCCATAGAAGATGGTACGCTCCCACTTCAGCTTTGGATGCTTGGCGACGGCCCAAGGCTTTTCATCGTACTCTCCTGGTGTGAGACGGGCGCTCTTGAACTTCCTCCTTCGTGGCTGGGGGAATTCGGTGACGCCCTGCGCTGGGAAGTAACTCGAAGACTGGGCTCTTCCGCTCCCGCTGTGGCCGTCACTCACTGATGGAGCACGACTCTGGCGCAGCGGTGTGGTGAAGGGGTTGGTGCCTGGGTTCGAGTGCGGCGGAGCAGTGTGAATGGAGGTTCTGCTCGACATGGCGCCCGCTTAGATGGGAGAGAGCAATTGCAGAGCGAAGCGGATCCTCGACGCGCTACACTCGCGGGCTGGCGGATTTTTTATTCTCCCAAGAAGTACGGAGAGGAAGCTTGCATTAAAGCTCCAAGGATGCTTGCTCGCTCGCTCGCAAAGAACTAGCCTGGCGAGCCCAATGGGCCATGGCTTGCTGAGAACCGGGAGGTGGCCCCGGTTGCTGGCGACACCGCTGTCGGTACCTCTACAAGCCTCAGCGCTGAAAAGAGGCCGCGGTGCGCAGCGTTTCGCGGGAAGGGTGCTGTAGATGCAGCGTGGGGGCAAGGGCGGTCGACGTCCAGGCGCGGTTCTGATGCAATGGCGCACTGCGCGACTATTGAGTGCTGATAGCGGGTGCACGGCCAGAGCTCCGTGCGGTGGGCAAAACATTCGAGCGCAGGCCCAAATGGGAACCCTGCCAGCGTCTCGAGGCCGGGGGGCGAGCCGCTGGAGGCTGGCGAGAGGCTTGGGCTAGCGGCTTGTGCCTGTCGATGATGCCGCTGCCGCTCGCTTGAATGTCCGCATCGGGCTAGCGGGCGGTACGATTCCAACGTCGGTGCCTGCTGTGCTGCCTCCTGCATGGGAGCATGGCTCCTGCCCTTCGTGCGCTGCTTGCCTGCAGTACCTGCCCTGCCCGCCCGCCTTGCTCCTTCCACGTCCTTCTGCACCACCACGCACATCTATGGTCAAGCACGACAGGCCTCCCCTCGCCCTCGCCCGTGCTCTCGCCCAGGCCTCTCCATCACCACCTTGACCTCTACCTCCACCACATCTACACGGTACAGCATCTCGCCCCTTTCCCCCTTGCTGATAACGTTTTGCCATTTCCCACACCGCCGCCGGCTGGCTCAAGCCTAAGTTGTCCTCTTCGGGCCTGTTGTGGCACTGCTCTTGTTCCGACGTTGTGGTGTCGCCTACGCGCCTAGCCACGCGCCTCTCCCTATTCCTTTCTGGGCTGATTGTCCAGTAGACTCCCCTGTCGACACAGACATCCGCTCATGCACAACGTTATCGAATTTCGGTCTTATTACCAGCACCTTGGCCTTTAACTTTTGCATGCAGCCACCAATACGATGGCCCTTATGCCATTTCAGCCAGCTCTACGCTGTTCCACTGGAGCCATGTACTCAACCCATGGCACTGTGCCGTGCTCACCGGCTGTCAGAGCTCGTCCGTAGCAACGTGGGCCATCTGCGTCTCGTCTGACGCCTCGCCGTGGCCCTATCCTGTCCAACGGACTCGAGCACCTCGTGTCCAGAACTCAACTTGGATGGAGCGCCCACCGTTCCGCCAGACTCGCCGTCGTCCGCCGCACGGTACGCGCCTGGGCTGTGACACTGCACGCTTTGGCAGCCACGGTTACCAAAGGAGTCTTAGACGACTTGCATCTGGAGCCCAACCCGTGGCAACCTTGCCGCCTTGATCGCTTCAATGATCCTCAGTCAATCCCAGCGCTCATCAGCTCGTTCGAAGGCAGCCCTTATCGGTTCGAGACCGAATCTGTGCAGCGTTATTCGGTGGCACCGATTGCCGTGGTGTTCGATGCTAATTGCTACTAAATATGTCCATTGACTTTCTTGGCCGCGTGGGGTGGACTGCCTGCAGGCATGGGTCTCGCCGTCTCCATGAGACCCAGGACTGATCCACCCACTGCTGAGCTGGCACGGAGGCCGTGCCTATAGTAGTACAGTAGCTACGCATTCGTATACGGGCACTTCAGCATCATGTCTGGCTGCCTCCAGCTGAAGCTTTCGTTGTCCATTTCTAGACCAAACACGTTCTCGGCCTGTCTATAGTCGCGAAACATCTATCATAGCGTCAAGAACGCCCCCGTAAAGGCAATAACTCGTCTTCGCTAGTTCCGTGAGATTTGGCTCTCTAACTTCGTGGTGTCGCTCGGCCTCGCCTGATATTACTTTCCTACCCCTGCTCGGGCCCATGCACACTACGAGACAGCCCAGCTGCAGGATTCGATAGATATGCTAAGCGACGGCCTGGGTTATATGCAGCAGTCTGTCTCGTATATTCAGGTACCTGGCAGTCCCAACTTTTTTTTACTTCGCAAGCACCTAATTGCACTTTTACGCTGTTGCAATTGAACCGACAAGAGCTTGACTGTCCTGTCACCAGTGCCAATCATGGCGTCTGAACGTGTGGTGTCGGAGCGCGTTACTTCTGAACGCATCGTTATACACGAGTCGCACAGCTCCTCGCAAAGCTCCTCTCAGGAGCACACCGTCGTCAAGAATTTGCGTCCCGGTCTCACGTTTCGAGACAGCGCCGGCTCTAGTATTGCCTCAAGAGCAAGTACTGGCGGTGATCGCCATGATGTTGTAAGTGATCATTCTCTTCTGTATTTTTCCTCCCAACAGACGTTCATTAGTTTATAGATGGTCAAATTCCTGCATCGACGATGCTCCCAAATGAAATGGCTGGAACCTCCTGAGGATGAGTACGGAGTGGTCGATAGCGGTAACGCAAATCTTGGCGTGCTCCTGCGTCGCTCGGATGGAATCTACACAGGGGAGCCTATTTTCCTGAATCCTGACCTTGTCCGAGCAACTGAGCGCCTCAATGCTGCAGTAGCATTCACGATGTCGTCCGAAATCACACATGCCCTTCTCCAGCAGATTACGCCTTTCCAAACTGAAATCTCCTTGGATCCCCGTGGGTTTACCCTTCCCATCGTCAACTCCGTGCAAGACATTGCGACTGGGAAATCACCAGTAGCCAAGGAAGCCTATGTTTGTCTTTGTCGACAGGAGCGCATAGTTCTAGTCTGGGGTGACACAGTACCCGGAATTATCGCCCACGGAACTGATGTTGAGACGAGGCTACTTGGACTTGTGTGGGGCTCTCACATTCCGAATCCGAGTTCTGCTTTGGGATATCAGCATACTCCCCATACTCCATCTGCTCATACTCCCCGCACACCTCATACACCGCATACCGGATCTGTGGGTGGGACAAGGAGTACCATGTTCCCCGTATCTGCAAACTTGTCCGGTGGTCTACCCTCTGAGATGAGCGAAAAGATCGGAGCTATCGATCGCGCCATTGAGGTGGAAGAGCTGGGTGATCAGGCATATGACCCTGAAAAAGAAGCTGTCCTTCCTGATCGGCCATTTCTTCTCGTCCATGCTTTTACCATCGGTATCGCCATGGTATGTGTCTGCCGTGGATCTTGTTTTCTGTCAGAGACTTACAAGTGGTAGGTTTTAGTTATCGTGGTCGAAATGGCTTGCGTGGCAAAGCTGCTCACTGAGTACCGTCTTGACGGTGGTATGATTCGGTTTGCGCTGGTGAGTTTCAACTGCAATCGACGTTCTGCTTATTCTGACGTCGAAACAAGGTTGCCACGATTCCGCTGTTTGCCGCATTTTCACTGGTACGTTTCCGTGCTTATGTTCCAGTTGCTGGCTGGCGTTGCGCCCCATAGCGAGGTGGCGGACGCAGCTGGCCATGGGACCACGCCTTTTGCCTCAACCATCTTGGCATTTGCTCGGGTCCCCATTTTGAAAGACACTCAATCTAACATCCTTCCAGTTTTTCTTCATCGTCATTGGTGGGTCCCTAGGCCAACTTTTTGGTCCGCTTTCGGCCTTGCAGGACAACAGTCTGTATTATTCCGGTGCGTGCCACCCTTTGCGACGCAATAGCTACCATTGCGCGTAAGTTAACAGAATAATAGGCAAGGCGCCCAAGCGTATGCGACATCGAGACTATGAACTTCCGCATGTTACTATCCAAATGCCAGTGTACAAAGAAGGCTTGAAGGGTGTCGTTATCCCTACTGTGACGTCACTCTTGGCTGCCGTGCGGTATTACGAACAACAAGGTGGAACTGCCTCTATTTTTGTCAACGAGGATGGAATGCGTTGTGTCTCGCCAGAGATGCAAGAAGCTCGTAAAGCATTCTACGAACTCAACAACATCGGATGGGTAGCTCGACCGAAGCACAACGAACCGAAGAAGACAAAGACTGGATGGTTCTCGAAGAAAGGCGCTGATGAAACTGAGAAGCCTTCAGATGAAGAGATCTTCATTCGCGCCGGCCACTTCAAAAAAGCCTCCAACATGAACTATTGCTTGGACTTCTCATTGAGAGTGGAAGATGAACTTCTGCGACTCATGGCTGAGAAGTGTCAAGAACGCGGCTGCACCCAGGATGAGCTTACCATTGAAGATGAGGACGCCTTGTACGAACAGGCCATGAAAACCATGCTAGAGAAAGACGAAGGCCGTACTTGGGCCGCGGGTAACATTCGCATGGGCGAGATCATATTAATCGTCGATTCCGATACACGTGTTCCCGAAGACTGCTTGCTTTATGGCGCTCTTGAAATGCACGAAAGTCCTGAAGTTGCTCTGCTTCAACATGCTTCTGGTATCATGCAAGTTGTCAATAACGTCTTCGAGAACGGAATTACTTACTTCACGGATCTTGTCTACACTTCCATTCAGTACGCTGTCGGTAACGGTGACTGTGCTCCCTTCGTCGGTCACAATACTTTTATCCGGTGGAAAGCTATCCAAAGCATTGCATTCCAGCAAGATGGTATGACCAAGTTTTGGTCCGAGGAACATGTGTCCGAAGATTTTGATGTCAGCCTTCGACTTCAAATTAACAAGTTTGTGGTCCGACTTGCTACTTATCATAATGGCGGCTTCAAGGAAGGTGTGTCCCTTACTGTCTATGATGAGCTTGCTCGATGGGAAAAGTATGCTTATGGCTGCAACGAATTGGTGTTCAATCCTATTGTCAAATGGCCCATGCGAGGACCTATCACTCCTTTGTTCTGGAAATTCCTTTGGAGCCCCATCAAAGTCACGTCTAAGATGACAATTCTCGCTTATATTGGAACATACTACGCGATCGCTTCTGCTATTCCTCTCACGCTGGTAAACTACGCCATCGTCGGCTGGTTCAATGACGACGTTGACCAGTTCTACATCACCAGCTGGAAAATCTTCGTGGGCATGGCTGTTGTATTCAACATTCTGTCTCCGCTTGCCTATGCCATGTTGCGACATCGTTTAGGACAAAAGACTTTCTTCTGGTCACTCGTGGAAACCTTCAAATGGATGCCGTAAGTTCCTCCTTACTAAATTTTACTACTTTTGCTAACGGATTCTTCCAGTTTCTTTTTGCTATTCTTCGGAGGCATTTCCTTCCATCTTCTCAAGGCCATCTTCTGCCACTTTTTCAGTGTCCGTATCGAATGGACAACCACAGCCAAAGAACTTACTGAATCTGGATTCCGAGTGGGTCTTGACAGGATTGTCCGCGACTTCAAGTGGATGTATTTGTTCTTGCTTCCCCTTATTGTTGGCATGATCTACTGCGCATGTTTTGCTCCTAGGGGCTGGACCATCAGTGATTTTGCCGCCATCGTGCCTTTGGCGAACCAGGTTGGCTGCCATGCGCTATTGCCTGTGAGTGGTTCCCATTCATCAACTTCCGATAAACAAATGGCTGACTTGCACGCAGTTTGCTCTTGGACTTTTCTAATCGCTAGCTATTATAAAGACCGTTTGGCCAGCTCCATTCCTATCACTCTTTAATAATTTCAGATTACTTAATAAGGATATTTGTGGTCGGACACATGTATAAACAGATTACTTGGGTTCATTTAATGGTGTAATTCAGAAGGACATATAGATGTTTCTGTTCATCAAATTCTCTTTTTCGGGAACACAATTCTGTATACCTTCTATGATTGACGAATTTCAAACGCTTGATAGATACGTAAAGATTGAATCAAAGCATATATTACTCACACATTTCTGTAGAATGTGACACAAGCGGTTCGGTTGCAGCGTATGTCAATTGGTTCTCATGCACGCCATCAAGTCATAGAGCAGCCCTCTTCGAAATCCGTAAACACAGACTCATGTAACTAATCTAGCAAGTGAAAAGCCACCCCCTTGTCGCAACCTTCACGCCAAAGACTTAACCCCGAGGAAGTTCCTAGTTCGTCGGCGCTACGAATACATCCACGTGTCGAGCCAGGGAGAGCAGGCGCCAGCGTATGCAAAAAGCATGTGCGTACACTAGGGGCAGATCCAAGATCGAGCTCCGTGGGGGTTGCCAAACTTATCGTGGGAAGTGGCCAGGCCGGCCTATAATCAGGCCGGCATATATCTGCTTCTCAATCGGGTTTCCAATCCTGCTTCCCAGCCGCTAGGTTTGGCGGCATCTGGGTTCGTATATCACAGCATTGACGCCACGACTGTCCCGATTCGGCATGTTGGAAATTTTATAGGGACGATAGCCGCTTAGCGTACAGCCAGGGTTGCCGAGATGGGGGCCTCTCCGTAATCATTGAAAAGTGGGTTTCGCTTCTTTTTCCTTCTCTCCCGCCCTCGCTTGTGAAGAACTGCTGTGGCTTGCAGCTTGGCCAACAATTCTGCGGCACGGAAGGTTTGTTGAGCCGCTACTGAGCTTACGTAGGGCGTGTCGCTCTCGGCTTCAACGTGGGCATCGGCATGGGCGAGTCGCGCAGTTTTTGTTAAACCTGTATACCGAGCAGACGCACATCGTACGGCCCAGACGCGGTGATTTTTTTCCTGCAAGAAATGGGCTGTGCTGGTACCAGCAATCTGGCGTTGTTTCCGGTCGAGATGGCGGTACGAGGATGGTCAGGCCATGGACCTTGGGGATTCACGCAGCATTCCTTGGGTCTCGTTCTAGAGTTCTGGGCAAAGTCCTCTCGGATCCATGTGGCGGGTAGGTGGTGAGCTGGACTAGATGACGAGTCCAACATACGAGAGGTACGTTAGGAGGTGACATGTCGTTCTCGATTCAGTCAGCTTGGTGCGCTTACCGCCTCCTTCTGCTATCTTCCATCTCTTGTTCGGCGAGATCGTCGAAGGTTCTGGCCATCACGTCTCAATTGAGTGTTCTGCGTTATGTTGACTGAAGTTGACACGAGAAACGCGCGTGCGTATGTACGTTCGTCGCACAGATTGCCTTATTCAGGCTGGGAAGGATGAAGGAGCCCTGTAGAAATCCTCATGGATATTTGAGAGAAATTCGATCAGAGGATTCCATGGCAATTGTTTTTCCCGCTCCTGATAGCGTAATGATCTGACGTTTTTGTTGATATCCTTTAAGCGCACCCATGTCTGCTCACCAACGATTTTTGGATACCTCAGCATCCCCCAAGTTCCTTCAGACCCTGCAGCTCTTCAATTTTTCCGCATCTAGTTGTAGCCGACGGACACCATGAAACGAGTATGGCGTAGAGATCAGCAAAGGTCAATTGGCCTCTATGTCACATCTGGCTTTTAGCAGCCTGCAGTTTGCAGGGCGAACAGTCCTGTTGGCAGCATGTTACCAGCACCAAAGCTCAGCGTAATCCAAGAAAACAGTGATTAACAGTTGCGATAACCCGTTTTCTGCGACTGCATAACGCCGCATATCGCGCGACGTTGACATCGGCCGCTTCAGAGAGGATACCAGCGGCTGTGCGACCTTTGGTTAGTGAGCGCGTCCGCAAGAAGTTTGACATCGTACGCGATTTCCCCAAATCTAGCCGTCCTAATTACCCCCCGAAAATCACAGGTAGAGAAATTCATCAACGAAGAATGTCTCCCTGCGGATCCCGTCTACTCAACGATGCTCGGCGGAAGAAGCGACCGATGGATTCGCCCACCCATCATCGAAGTCCTGAAGACAAAGGTCACGAAGCTTGGCGTATGGAATATGCTCCTAGTCAAGAGCTACTATGAATAAGGCGCGGGCTTCACCAACCTCGAATATGGCCCGATGTACGAGTGGTTCGGCCGTTCACGTATAGCGTCCGAAGTGACGAATAGCACAGCATCCGACACAGGAAACATGGAGGTTCTAGCTAGATATGGTGCGGGTGCGTAGAAGATAGTGGCTGCGGCCGTCTCTGGGTGGGTAGATCTGGTCGGCATATGTCATGATGGAACCATTGGTGGTCGAGTGATGCAACGAAGATACAGTTGATCGTTCAGAGGGACGGTGATTCGTATATACTCAACGAATAAGTGAGTATGAATAGTGACTACAATTGAGTCTTACGAGATATAGGAATGGTGGATCTCTGCAGGCGATCCGCGCTGCAAGCTGTACGTCGTCTTAGGAAAGACAAATCCGAATCACCCCGACAAGCACAAGTAACAGTCGATCGTCCTTGTTCCATCTAGCACACTTGGCATCGAAGCCAAATGGATGCTTTTTACGTACGGGTATGACGATGCATCTCACAGTCATACACATTTGATATGCCGCAACTTTCGCGTGCTGGCCATAAATGTATTCTTGGTGAAGGCCGAGGATCTAAAGCAATGCAAGGCTGCATTAAACCTGACAGAACACATCATGCCATGCGATTGATCGAAGCCATAGGTTCATATCCACCTCCTAAAAATGAGATTGATGCGGGTCGTTTCATTGTCTTGAACTCTGTTGCTGCAACCGACACTCGCGACGCTGGCATCGCAAAGCCCATCTTGGTTGAGATTACTCAAGCAGGGGTTCCTGTACCATCCACGGCTTTGGGCATCATTGACTAAGTTGTGTAGGCTCATAGCGGTCAGGATGTCAGTCAAGACACATCATTAACCTATACGTGGACTCAGGTTCGAACAGTTCAGATAGCGGATGCCCTAAGACTTCCAGGATAACACTAGAGAGTTTTGGCAACCGTCGACAGGTGATGTTGTTTTAGGCTTTCTATTTTCCGGGAGAGTAGCTTGACGCTATTATGATCCACTTTGTAGTTCGTAAAAGATAAAATTGCGTACAAGAAGCAACTCCTGCCGAAGCTAACAAAGTACAGTTAGCCTGCAGAAAAGTCTCACTGATAGAGTTCCACCTTAGTCATGCCATGCATGACCTGGAAAGTATCCACCCTTATCCGTCATCCCAATCAACTGGCCCCTTACGCCGCCGTAATCTGACCCATGCGCATGCATGAAGTTTCCCCTTATTCCTCCATCCTATCACCATTAACAATTCCTGCATTTCCTTCCCCGAGGTGCTTTAGTAACCAGCTCCTCTTAAAGTACGTGTTCGGATGCACAATTGTGTCCAAATCCGTGGCGCTCCACGAGCCATCATCTTTCACCTTCTTAATTTCCTTCTTATGACTGAACTCGAACACTCTGTTACAAGCAACGTGATACCTCTTTTTGTTGACGTCTTCTCTGACGCCATGCAGCACCTCTTTATCCTGAATGCCCACACGCTGGAGTAAGCTCACCAGATTTTCAGTTGTGTATGTACGGTATGGGCAACCGTGTGCTTGGCCAGGTCCCGGTGAGGGTTCAGTGAGGAGCTTCTGGCAAGAATACGGTGTATATCCACGACCACGTCGGTTCGAGTCGCCGCCGACATCGCCGTATGCGTGTCGGATATTGTATTTGTATTCTTTGTGAAACTTCTCGTCGTTCATAAGTTTGAAGGAACGTCGCCAGAAGACAATGCATTCTTCCAGACTTAGACCTATGCCCTTAAGGAACAGCGTGTATTGTAAACGCCCGTAGTGCTTCAAATGTGAGTTCGCGCGGAGCGTCATGTGTAGATTCTGCATGCAGAGAGGAAAGTTCCGAGACAGCACGTCAATCGAGTTGGCAGATATTGCCGATAGCCCATCAATATTAGCATCAGAAGATGAATATGCGGCTTCAGGTGCTGTGAATGACTGGGAAAGGTGTGCGAGAATAGGGGCGAGGCGGTCGTCTTCGTCTAAGCGTGGGAGAGCACGAGCGGTGAGCTATAGGCCATATCAACAGATGATCTTTGCCCCATGTCTATAGTACCTACCTCAAGTGCCTGATCTAGCCGTTTCGTAAACTCTGCAACGACGAGACTCATTTGTTCTCTTTGGGGCACATATGCCATTCCTCTCTTTAGCAGCACCTTTCTCTGGCTGACCAATTCAGGTACTCTCTCCCAATCCACTTTGAACCAATCCTGGTCATCTCCTTTCTTCGCGCCGATCGCGGCGAGCATTTGGTCTCGAAGCTCTCGCTTCTCGTCTTCTTTCACCTCTTCCCATTCTAGGTCCAGACCCCTCACAAATCCCTGTCGTTCTATTGGATCATCCTCCCGGTATCTTAACCTGAAGAGCTGTGTTTCCAAGTGCGAGAACCGTTTCCGGAGTTCTTCTGAAGAACAAAAGGCGAGGCGTAGAATAAAGTGCGAATAATGATCCCTCTTACGCTCGTCTTGAAGAGCTGCAATGCGTGATGAATTCGATCGAAGAGGCATATACTTGTTTAGTATGCTTGCCATATACTCGGCCGTTTCTTCGGGACTGCGGTTGCGAAAGCTGCATGATTCGAGTTCGGCAAGAACTAGGCAGTAGGGTCAGCAATGTACATTTCCAATGCCTCCCATAAGACTACAACATACCCTTCAATCGATTTATTGCCCAAGTTTCGAACTCTTCAAGTGTGATCTCTGCTGTGGGCGGCAATGTGTAGAAGTTGAGACGATGCTCATAATGTTGCTGCTGAAATTCTGCTTTTGCAAACTGTTTCCTTTTAGGGTCGATATTCGCACGTCGTTTGAGATCGACTCGTGAGTAATCGTGGCGGATCATGATGTTTACAGTTGAAGTCTGTTTGTGAGTTACAGCATGCGAATGCGGAGTTCAAGGAGCGTGTAAAGTGGCACGCGTGGGCCGCGCAACAAGCGCGTCACGTCAAAACACGCTAGGCTCTATCAAGCGACGACGCGTTCTCGCGCAAAACTCACATCGACCAGGTAATACAGTAGCGCATAACACTCCCGAGCCCTGAACGCGATTTCTCTATGCCGCGGTCTTGATATGTAAGTTCTATATCGTTACTAGCCATATGCGACCAAAGTACAGATCTTAATGCCTCGGCCTCGTCCCCTTTTGCTATAGCTCAACCTAGTAGGTCTCCTAGAGCATTTACATAAGCCGTAGGCACAGTTGTAGCTCCTTCAGATAGAAAGTCCTCCTTTTTGCTAACACCAGTCAATACTGCGAGAGTACCTCCCAGTTTCCCATCAATGCCGAATTGAATGTCGGTATTAAGTCGATCTCCAATCATACAAGTCCTACTTCGATTGAGCTGAAACTTGCCCTCGATGGCATCCATCATAGCCTGGCTTGGTTTCCCAAAGGATGTCGGCTCCTTTCCAATTGCTTTGGCAAGAGCTGCACCACTAGATCCAGCCCCAGGGAAGAAACTATGTGACATAGGCAGAGTGCTATCGATGTTAGTAGCAAGGTATAGTGCTCCACGTTGCAGGTACTGGAACCCGATTGCCGTTTTCAGATAATTCATGTGAAAGTCCAAGCCACTGAGCACGATACCAACATCTGGATCCAGCAACTTTCCATTGGCAATATTGGCAAAATCCTCGGGCTCGATATCGCGACGCAAAGCCGGGTCGGTGCCTCCGACATACGGGACGCCCTCTGCCGCGAGCTCCTGCTCAATGCCGCTCTCTCCCATCACGTACACCTTGTTCTTTGGAGCCGGAAGCTTGAGGATACGGGCGATGTATACGGCGGCACTGTACGAAGATCCGAAGACTTCATCCTATATCCTGAATGAGCCAGAAGCTACCGTTTGTAGACCAATGAGCTCACCACTTCAACAGGGACTCCCAGCTTGTCGAATTTCTTTTTGTAATCTGCACGCGATTTCGTACTGTTGTTCGTGACGAAGACAAGTCGTTTGCCTACCACCCTTGTCAGTAAGAGCAGACCCGGGAAACAATGGATGCACATGCCTTTGCTTCTTAACATCTCTAATGTCTCCGGAACCTTATCGAACGTGTGATCCCCAGACCAGAGGACGCCTATTCTTCTTCATAATCAGTAAAGTTACCCTCTGGCGCCTCATTCAGACCACACAGAACCGGGCCTGCCGGTGCGTCGTCGATACTATAGAGGGAACTTTCACGCACCATCACAGTCGAAGAGGAAGACCTGTACCATGATCCATTAGCCTGGCCATGCTGTCTTCGAACAGCTGTGAAAACCTACATCAAATCTGGAGAGGAACTCGTCAATGCCAGCCTGGTCGCCGGTTAAGAACTTTGGCTGTGTCATCTTCTCTGCTCCAATGATTTCCGTCGAGTAGAAGGCTCAGCAGTGACCACAGACGGTGTGTGGAGAGTAAGAGAGAGGCATGCTATGGTAGGATGCTTGGCGATGCGCTGTATCGGAAATACCCCGCCGAAATCCGACCGTTCCGAATTAGACCCTATACACAGTAGCATGTACAGCACTCGCTTTCGTCCAACCTTGCAAGTGAACACGGACGGCTATTGCAGCCCATGACAATTACTGATGTCTTAGTTTAGTGGCTCACAACTGTATCCTTTTTTCTATCTATTTTGCCTATGACTTGATCTACTTTTAGGGCCACCCACTATAGCTTAGGACTTCCCAGTCAATCGACTACAATCTTCTTCTCCAACTCTTCAAAATTCTCAAAGAAACTTTCAAACAAATTGATGGCAAATTCCACATCGTGGGCGCCGCCAGTTTCTCTAATGCTGTGCATGCTTAGCTGAGGATTGCCCAAGTCCAAAGTGCGAGCACCCATTGCGGCAGAAAGCATGGGGCCGATGGTACTTCCACATGAAGAATCGTTCCGAACAACGAACAACTGCAGCGGAACGCCCTCCTTGATCGAGGAAGGGCTCGATGAAGCTTTCTTGGCCATTCGGGCAGCCTCTTGCACCAACACTATACCAGGTGAGTTGGTAGCGTAGCGTGCATTAGCATTAATCTTAACTACAGTGCCTTTGTTCATCTCCGGGCGATGATGGCTTTCATATTTTGCAGGGTAGTTGGGGTGTACAGAGTGAGCCATGTCTGCAGAGATGAGGAACGATGTCGATAGTGTCTGCTCAAACGTGGTTGCACTGTCAGTGTCCACCTTGTCATAAGACTCGTCAGAAGCAGACTCGGATGCAGGTAGCACAGAGAGGCGGCGAACAACTGCGGGTAGCACTAGGAAGCGGGGTCAGACACCAGCATGACTTTAGGCAGCCGGCAAGTGCAGGGCAACTCACAGTTTGAATCAGCGCCTTGTGCTGTTCGACTTCCAATCTCTTCGTGATCAAACAGGGCGATCAGACGAATAGTAGAGTCCTTGCTCAAAGAGGAATCTGAGGTCAGACTCTTGATAAGACCCTCAACGCTACAATATGACATCATAAGATTATCAAGGCGTGGGGAAAAGATCAGTTCGTTATTCAGACCGCCAATGACGGATTTCTGGGTGTCGTAGAGCACCATCTCAAAGTCAAGGATATCATCCGGATCCACGCCTGCCTCTTCGGCAATGATCTCTACAATGTACGAATGATGTCTTTGCGATGGGGTGGCTAATGGCTGGAAAGAGCCATCCGTGCTCTCTTCCTCTTTTGAAGCTTCCGTTTTGCCTTGCCTGTTTAGCTCAGCGGCAGCCAGGCCGGCGATGGGGAAGAGCTGGGTCTCCTTGTTGAACTTGAAATCTTCCTGACGGTCCAGGTGGATGGCAAGGGTTGGAATGCGCAGGATGGGCCTCTCGACCTTAACCAGGCGAGGTTCAATGTTGCCCTGCTTTGTCTTGGCCATGACGCGGCCGGCGATGGAGAGGTCGCGGTCGAACCAGGTATGCCATAGGCCCCCACCATATGTCTCACATGCAACCTGCAGGAAGCCGTCGCTCTGGCGTTTGGACACGGGCTTGATGCGGAGGCAGGGGGAATCGGTGTGCGCCCCAATCATCCCAACTGGGTTGCCAGGCTTCCACTTCTGGCCGATGGCAAAGGCGACAATGGATGATCCATTACGGGTAAGATAATATTTCCCACCAGGGTGGAGGGTCGAAGCCCACGAGTCCCGCTCCTGTGGTGCCACCTTGGTCAGCGTGCGTCTGCAAGGCACAGCATGAACTGACCTTGATTTGCTGGAAGCCAGCCTTCTCTAGCCGATCTTTGGCTGACTTTACGGCGTGGAAGGCTGTATGCGGTCAACGCAGGGCCTCGTGCATGGGACAGAACAACATACGGGTTGGCGATGCGTTGACAAAGGACAAGAAGTCCTCGGCGGCTTCGAGAGAGGGTTTGGTGGACATGTTGCGGGCAGGGTTCAAAAGCAGGGCGACGGGAACTGTGAGTGCAAGGCGCACTGGACGGAGGTGCGGTAGGTGCAGTAGGCCGACGCGGGGTGGCAGCCGGCTGGGCATGGGATGGTGGGTGGGTTGTAGACGTTCCAGCGCGGCGTCTGGGGCTGGAGCTGGGGCTGGGGCTGGGGTGGGGTTGATGGTTGGAGAGGCCTGGCGGCCGGAAATAAGGCGCAGGTGCCCAGAGAACTCCCTCCCCGCTGCAGCGAAGAGTAACTTCCAAGGGCGGTGCTGGAGCACGTACTATAGCAGAGCATCCATCTCGCAATTGATGCGCGATCCATTCGATGGGAGCGGCCGGCTGCCAGGCCAGACCCGCAGACCCGTTGTCGAGGGTTGCTGTTTTCCCCCCCAAGGGCCGGGCGTTTGATTGGCTGGCAGTGCGCGGCGCGCGTCGTGGGCAGCAGGAACATCAAAACAGCGACAACCAAAACACTTGGACGTGACGGGCCAACACGTCTCCGTCACCGCTACCCCATCTCTCTCTGCCCTCGCCGTCGACCGCACGCCGCGCAGCACCGAATTGCACGCGACTGCATCGCTCCCGTCCCTCTCACCGTCTCGTCCGTCGCCGGCTCCTGCACGCCCTGCGTCCGCGCTGTCTTCGCCCGCTGCCTTTGCAAACGGCTCGCCGCCGCGCGCTGCCCTAGTGCGGCTCCCGCCTGCTGCTGGGCGTCACAACAACAACCTAACACCTCCCCCGCCGCCCGCCGCCCGCTTCCCCCACGAGCAAACAACAATAATACCGTCACTGCCATGCGTATGCCGCCCGCTTGAAGAGGAGGACACCGTCATTCTTTGCGCGCGCCCGCCTGTGCCGCTGCGTGAGCGACAAGGTGACGCCGCCCAAGGGGGCTCGACAAACCGAGCCGACTTCCCTTTACCTGCTCTCATCGCCCCGAACCACCGTTGTCTCTTCGCTGTGGCATTCCGTGCTGCCACGGGTTGCTACGTCCGATTGTCGAGCTGCTGCTTCTTCCCGTCGTAAATTCCCCGCATTGTCCGACTTCTTCCAGCCTCCCCACCCCACACCTTCCAACACCCTACAAGGTCCACGACCGTCTTCAACATCACAATGGCATCCGGGGATGCCCAGGCACCTATCTCAACCACTGAGCCATTTGGAGACGATGCGCGCACGCCGACATTGATATCGCCGCCCGAGTCCAAGACGCCGCCTACAGCAACCCATAAGCGCAACCAGGCTGATTTCGCCCATGATCGCAACTCCGAGCCCGTGGACCCATCAGCATTAAGCAAGGCCCTGGAGCAGTTCGAGCGTGCCGGCCGTGTCCAGACCCGCCCTATAGCAAGCCCTAGCCGCAAGCGTCAGCGCATTTATGGGGGTGATAGGCAAGTCTACAATCCAGTATTTGATTGCGGCTGAGAAGCTAACCAAATCATAGATTCATTCCAAATCGTGCCGGCCAAGACTTGCAGGCAAGCTTCTCGCTGCTTCACGAAGACGGTTCACCTGCTACGCCCTCGAGGAGCGCAAAGCGAACCCCTCACAACGAGCTGCATTTTCAACGAAGTGAGTATGCAAATTTCCAGTCCACTTGTATTTTCTAAATGTTTTCTAGATGAAGAAGCCAACCGCACGTATTCGGCAGTTCTGCGCCAAGAGCTATTCGAGGGATCGGTGCCGCAAGCCTTGCCCCAGAGCTTGTCTCCTACCGATAGTGCAGTTCTACGTAATTCTGGTCGTTCTCATACCCCTCCCGTACATGGTGCAGTGTCACTACCAGCACCCAATCTAACTCCTTCTACTCCTCACAAAAATCTTTTCAATTATTCAGGTCAACCTACTCCATCTAGGACCCCTTCAAGCAGACATGGCATCAATTTGAATGCCCAATCTGAGCTTTACAGCTTATCACCGATCAAATTCAGTAGCCAAAGGATGCTCCTGAGTCCACAGAAGACCCCACGCGCCGTGTCTAAAGTCCCTTACAAGGTTCTTGACGCTCCCGATCTTGCAGACGACTTCTATTTAAATCTGGTGGATTGGGGCAGCCAGAATATCCTTGGTGTCGGATTGGGATCTTGTGTATACATGTGGAATTCCTCCAGCGGCCGCGTTACCAAACTCTGTGAATTGGCAGATGACTCAGTCACAAGCGTCAGCTGGATCCAACGGGTAAGTCACCCCCCAAAAAATACGAACTTCAAAAACTAACTTCATCTAGGGCTCCCATCTTGCCATTGGTACAAACCGAGGCTTTGTGCAAATCTGGGACGCCACAACTCAGCGTCGTCTACGAACCATGACTGGCCACTCGGCACGGGTGGGTGCGCTGGCCTGGAATGAGCACATCCTCACATCAGGCTCAAGAGATCGGTCAATATATCATCGTGATGTTCGCCAGCCAGAGCAGTGGCTCCGGAAGCTGGTCGGTCACAAACAAGAGGTTTGCGGTTTGAAATGGAATAACGATGATATGCAGCTTGCTTCGGGTGGTAATGACAACAAGCTCATGGTCTGGGAGAAACTCAACGCAGAACCTACCTACAAATGGAGCGAGCACCAAGCTGCTGTCAAGGCTATTGCCTGGAGTCCCCACCAGCGTGGCCTTCTAGCTAGTGGAGGCGGAACAGCGGACCGGACAATCAAGTTCTGGAATACCCTCATCTCTTCAAATGGCCCATCATCGGCCTCTCTTGCCGCCGCCGCATCTGCTGCATCCGCTTCAGGTACTGGGGATTTAGACGTCCAGCCTACTGCACCAGCCAACCTTATCAGAAGTCTCGATACTGGAAGTCAGGTCTGCAACTTGGCCTGGTCCAAAAATAGCAACGAAATTGTTTCGACCCATGGATATAGCCAGAACCAGATTATCGTTTGGAAGTATCCTAGCATGCAACAGGTCGTCTCGCTTACTGGCCACACGTATCGAGTTCTCTATCTTGCGATGAGCCCGGACGGTCAAACGATTGTAACGGGTGCTGGCGATGAGACACTCCGGTTCTGGAATTGCTTCAAGAAAAAAGAGAAGAGCAACAGCATACATTCCATGGATAAATGGGGGGTTATTCGCTGATGGGTACGCTGATGGCCCTTCTGTTGTTAGTAGTTCCGAGATACACTTATATCATTCGCTAACGATACCCTTCTAGCTGAAATGCGACCTAGTAATTCTAGGGCTGTTCTTAACAATTCAGGCCTAGCACCTGTATCATCCATATGGTTAGCATCCTCCAGTCACTTCGTGAAGCATATTATGTTGATCTATCCCAATGACGTGAATCATTTGCTAACCAAGTGTGAAGCTACTTAGTTGGACCTCATTCAGTCATGTACAACGGCCGGAATAGCCGGCTTTTACACACCATCGACTATACATCCACTGTAAAGCAAGAAGCGAACGCTCGCCTCTGTCACAGACTTGCCCGCTAATAGGTGGATGGCACCTGTTGGAACCTGTTAGGGTAGATATGGTGCCTATTCTCCATGAAGAACATCTTGGTTCACAGAATCGGCTTTGGTCACACCGCTGATGTTATTTGTACAGTTCTCTGGGGTGTTTTATCTCTTCCGGTATGGTACGGTGTTTCACGGCGTACCTAACGGCAAGAGCCCCGGCATACCTATATCGACATGGTGGTCGCCATTCATATAGGCTTCGTACTTTGTAGCCTTGTTTTCGGGGGATTCACCGAAGAATCTAAGCCTTCCTTGGCTATACGATTCTCCCGTTATTTGGGAAAATAAACAGTTGGCTTGGTGGGGAAATTTTACGAGAGACTATCGGAATGTTGCTTTGGCGATCTACAAGGACGCAGAATATGGTGTTCAGGGCATGGGAACGGCGTTTCCCGTGAGAGACATGCGATTGGATAAAGCATTGATGGATATGACTGTATACTACTCGAAGATACCAATTCACGAACACTTTCCAAAATCTATCGCTGTAGGCTTTCTGCTTCTGGTAGAGACTCTAAGGTCATGCTCTTCGTGATCTGGCCTAGGGATTTATAAGAGAAATACCTATCAGACGCAGTGAGGCTGCGGATCTTCCGGCTTCGCGCCGTAACTAATCCGCCCTGCGGGGAGAAAGAAGAGAGCAATCAAGGCGCCGTTTCTAACTTGAGGGTAGCTACGTTGGCTCAACATGTATTCTATGACCCGACACATCCAAGGAAACTTACTGGTGCGTCCCTGGGCCGGGCGATGTCCATCCAGCTCCTTGCCACCCTTGCATCCCCTTCAGCTCGGCCGTCCCATCAATCTGCACCACGCAATTGATTTCCCCATAGGGATGGCTGTGATACTGGCCGGAAAACTCCTCCTGCGAGCTCATGTACACGGTGGTGATGCTGAAGAAGCGCGTGTCCGCCCGCGGGAGAGCGACCTTGGAGCGGCGGTAGTCGGGCCCGTCGATCTCGATGTTGGCGACCCAGCCTTCGTCCAGCCCTTTGATGGTGAGCGCGCACAGGTCGTCGTAGATGGGGTTCCCGGGCCCGTAGTTCTCGTTGAGGAAGAGCTCGAGCTCTTTTCCCGGCGTTCTGCATAACCAAATGTGTTAGGGAGGAGGTGTGTGTGATGGAAGGTGATGCGAGTTTTTACAGGTTCTCGACTTCGTCGAAGAAGTCTTGACATCTTCTCAAGAGTTTCTGCGCGTTTGGGTGTTGCGAGATGTCGACCTCCGCGGCGGGCACGGGGTCGCTCTTGGTAGAGTGCCCATCCATGTCCGTGATTAAATTCTCTTATGTACGAAGAGGAGACGGACTGTATTCTCTCTCATGGTCAGCAGTTGTAATGTTGGAAGAATCATGTTACATTGCTGGAAGAGCTACCAGTCAGCATGCATGTTATAGCACGTGGAACGTACACTCTGCCTAACCACAGCCTGTATTTCATGCGACAATGTGTTTCGACGCAAAGCTACATAGATACCCTCCGCTTGAAACGCCTTGCTTGAGGATCGTCGTTTTTTAAATGCACTATCCGGCGCTGACGTTTACCCCGCAGTTGATCACCCTCGGGAGATCGTCTCGGGCATTTGTGGATCTCGCCGCGGGTGATCTTCCCATCCGCAGAAGTTATTCAGCTTTTTTGAATTCA
>Ga0247757_10000738_pt1 | contig 25651 bp, 27 predicted proteins | sample UWRJL126311R4_FD_180929 | JGI IMG/M metagenome (GOLD analysis project Ga0247757, IMG submission 180929) | Plant litter microbial communities from Arlington Agricultural Research Station in Wisconsin, United States - UWRJ-L126-311R-4 | ecosystem: Environmental > Terrestrial > Plant litter >...
ACGTCATCGCTCTTCGAAATCCATCGTACCAAGACCGCCATGGCACAGAACAATGCGCAGCTACAACCGCTAATGCCCCGGCCAAAGGGTTCAGTCCAACAGTCTCGTCCCAGTGTCAATCGTAAACGAGAGAAAGTATCCAACGCTTGCGTACCGTGTAGGCAACGCAAATCAAAGTGTGACTCGCAGCAACCGTGTTCCAAATGCACTGAACTACGAACCGAGTGTAATTACATAGCAAAATCCGAAGAGACACAGATGCAGGCTCTGAAGCGCAAGTACACGGAGCTGCAGACACGGAGCTCAGCTCTGGAAGACATATACAACTTGTTGCGTAACAAACCATCAGACGACGATGCGAACAAAATCCTAGAGGCTATCCAATCGGGCCTGGAACCCCACGAGCTATTGGCCCACCTTCGTACCTCTCAAGGGAGTGAGCCGGCTTACCATGCTACACAGGCTAGCTCTAGCTCAACTAGACCAGATAGTACGCCAACCAATAATGAATCAACCGCTGCTCAAGGCCTGCTCGAGCCTTCAAAGTTCATGAAAGCATTGGAAGATGGTATCGAAGCCTTCTTTGGTTGCACAAGCTGTATTTTCCATATTTACGAGCGGGAAGAAGCGGATGAGTTTCTGACCATCGTCCGAGAATGCATTAACAGCATAGACAAAGCCTGGCCTGACTTGATTTTCCGAGACTCAGTGTCGATTCGACAGAAGTCATCACTTTGTTCGGTCTGTATCATGGCTGCGGTAGGACTGCAGTACACGAAACATCCTATTCCTGCACTGGGCTTTATGCCATCGAGTGAGAGCGGAGCGTTCCACTACGTCAAGATATTCTACGAAATGACGAAGCACTTACTTGAAGCCTCTATTGAGAACCATATCCTTGAAGCAATGAAGATTTGCGCTGCTTTATGTGTTTTCAACATTGCTTCACATGTGACAGTAGCGTTAGCTAATGCCGGTGGGTGGGCTATCTTCTAGCTTGTTGCATTCTGACTGCTCCTAGACATGGGGCTCAATTTTGCCCTAAATCTTGGTCCAGGGTTTCATCATTGCCCTCCTGGAATGAGCGAAGCATCCTGGACCAGCTATAAACGAGTCACAAGAACACTGATAACTTTGCGTGGGTATGGCCAAGCACTAGTGATCCTTTGAGGCTGAAAGTTCTGATACATAACAGCTGGCTTGTAACGTCACTAGGATACGTGTATAGTGATAATCCTGGTCTGCAAATAGCAGTAGGAAGCTTCACCCCTAGCATTATTCTTCCGCTGATCTTGACATACGCAGATAAATCATCTTGTCGGCCGGGAAGTTTTTAATCCGACTGAGGTTATCCAGCAAGAATTGGCCAAGGTGGTGCAAATCGAAGCCAATCTACTCCTTACTGTGGACAGCTTCAATAACCTCTCACCATCTATTTTCAGTTCAACTCGTAAAGACTTGGCGAAATGGCACCAACAGTTGCCTCAATGGATGCATCTCGATGCGTTAATGAAACCTGAAGAGCTTCCCTTAGGGGTCAGGCGAACAGTCTTCTTAGTGCACCTATTCTATCTTACCGCGAACATGCTCGTGGCCCGGCTGGCGCATAATAGAGTAAGTTCCTCGCCTCTTCAGTATTGCAATGAAGAGACGACTGCGGCCGGTGATGGTATCATGGCTGCACAGACAGCATCACGCATACTCCAGCTTCAGCTTGATGAACAGACCATCTTTCAAAATTGCTGGCTTTGCATGTATGTATATCCACAGTTCTTGAGCATTGGAGTGAAACTAATTCTTCAGATTCACTTCGTACACGGCTGGTCTTATGCTCCTGCATAGTAGTGCGCAGTTACTACTTCACGGCTATCCACAGCCCGTCTGTGGAAAGGAGCTCTTCCATGTCAAGTCCTGCATTAATGTTCTAGAACATTGCGCGCATGTCAATCAAGTCGCTCAACGTTTCAACGATACCCTGCGTAGCTACTACGACGTACTAGCACCTCAATCTCAGTATTCGGAAGACCTCGCCAACCCCAACATGCCAACTGAATTTGACTATCTCTTCACCATACCTCCTTCGCCCCCACTTGATCTTAGCCAAATTCTTCAGGACCTGATACAACTCGTTAGTCGCCCATTCGACTACGCATCTAACCTACACACAGAGGGAATCCTCATGTCCGGCTTCAGATCCCAGCTAGACTAGAACATTTTCGTGACGCTGCCATTAAACAAAACCACATCTATGTCAAACTACACAACACCCCTGGAGATCTCTCTGTCCAGAACTCACACTGGCTGGTTCGTGGGCTCGTCGGCACCACACGAACAGGAGATGTTTGCGAATTCGAGGGCTGCCTAGAAGTAGAGCTCTGGATTTTTGACCCGTTTTAAGGTATCATGCTATCCAGGGTTTGACTTATTCATGGTGTGTGTGCCTTCTTCGGTATTTTAAACGGGAAATCTTAGTGATAAAAGTTATCCCCCTGTTTTAAGGATTTAAGTGGCGCAAGAAAATGCATCTTAAAAGTATTAGTATGGCAGGTATCATACTTTTCTTAGCGCTTCGTATCATCGCATGCGAATTCACGTTTCTCTCAGTCAGGCAGGGCGCCACGGATTTTATAATAAAAGTTTGCAAAATTGGTGATTGCTATTTGTTTTCTGATTTCTGTACATTTATTTCTCTTCATTTGATAATCCAACATAGTTACTATCCAACCGGATTCCCTAATCACCCGCTATAGCAACCACTATCCAAACCTCACAACTGGATATATATTAGCGCCCCGAGCAGGAGCCACATCGGCGCAAAAAACCTGTCGTTGAAAACCACTGTCAGTCACCACGACAACATAATACCACATAAAGTACTCACAGCTCAAGCAAACCCCCTGTTCATTCTCAAACTGAATCACCGCCAGAAACCGATGGCAATGACATGAATCTAACTCGTATCATTTTGAGAAATGTGAACTATCTGTGGATGATTCATCACCACGGACGCTGATCACAGCAGTCCTGTTCTGCATATGGCCACGATACAACTGAGCTGTTGCAGTCCTTCTGACGACATGTGGCACGATACACCGCATTTATGATGTTAGAAGCTACATGAGCGAAGAAAATCAATATTTCGATTAATGGGGTTCGGTTAGAGATACCAACCGGAGTAATAAACGCACTAAGAGCGGCCTGTTGTATAATAAGGGCGAGAATACTCCTCTTACAGTTTGTTAGCCAATTTAGAGCTATTATGATTTCAGGGCTTTTCTATTATTTCCATTAGATATTTTCAATGCTTTAAGTCAACTCTCAGAAATTTCAATTCTCTTACAAGCTGACGGCGCACTGCGATCTGATGCCTTTTCCGTTGGTCCAAACCATGAAACCATGGTCAGTTCTAGGATAGGGAACTCCAACAAACCTGCCTAGAGAAGCCTATTTTCTCGATCACAACTTCTCAGCTCGCAGATCAGTATAAAAACCATGTATTGAATGGTAGTACCCAGTCGGCTGTAGGAAAAAGAACCCAGTAGACAGGCCATAGAACCTGATCGATGACAGAGGAAAATATCGACACATGCAAAACCGCCCTTGCCTCACAGAGACTCCTCTCAAGTCCTAATTTTCCGAGACAATACCATTGCTGCCGTACCCACCATTGAGCATCTCCCAGCGCCCATTGAACCCCTAGTCCGAGCCAAAAACCGAAGAAACATCCCCCCCCTAGACCCAAGACCAGGCAAAGCTGAGATTCCATTCAGCAGTTCGAATATTTGTATGAAGGAGAGAGAAATAAGAAAAGGAGCTTATGGTAGGGCCCCAAAAGGGTATGATCGCTGAGACGATTTGTACATGATCAGGTATCGATGCTGGACCAAATCCTGCAGATCCGAAACGCCTTCATGAACTCGTCGACATCGGTACCATCATAGAAACTCATTCGACATAGTCAAGCATGGACCAACATCACTAGATATGGTCGATGCATCGAATATATTTGAAAGCTCCAGAATATGGGAGAAGAAAAGAAAGTCGTAATCTTTGAGTACAGGCCGAAGGTCGAAGGTAAGCTTGCGCAAACCACAGACTAGTTGTCCGTCAAGACGATAGTGAGGGTCTTGCCATCTGCTACTGAAGCCTTCCCAGTGTTAGAAGAGCATTCATGGTCATTCCTACCACACTTACTGTGCATCCGTCGGCCTTGTTGCATTGGCCTGCAGCATTGCAATACTGGCCATTTTTGTAAGAGCAAGCATTGGACACACCATCACCAGTGAAGGTAATGGCGAAATTGAGTTTCGCGTCTGGGTTTGTGGGCTTGTTGGGAAATATTGCGGGAAACCCTTTGTTCATGTGGATATCATCGAAGGAAGTGCCCAAATTAACCGGCGCGCGATTTCCAGTATCTCCCTGTCCATCTCCCCATGTACAAGCTTGGCTTTCTGGGACACCTTGGTTGTTAATGTAATACTGAGCAGACGTAGGCTTGTTGTCCCAGAACCAGTACTTGCTCTGGTCAGGATTTGCAACCTCTTTGGTCTCACCGGGTTGTATAGTCAGTGGGAGAGTTTCGGATTCGGTTCCTTAATGTTGTTCAGTAGGGCATCATAGCCCAACGAAGTTTTACTTACCCGGATAGTCGGTGCGACAGATAGAGACTGGTTTGGAAAGCTTGCTTTGAATCATCACCCTCACACGGGTTGATGCTCTGCCACAAAGCGACCTGCCTATAGAGCCATCTGCCATTTCCAACTTCCCGTTATGGCTGCAGAACAGCCCACCAACTGACTCCTTATGCGCACCCTGACGTTTTGGAAAGGACATTTTGAGATATGGGTTGGGGCATGCGTAAGAACAGTAGCTACCAGGCGTACAGCAGGTCCCATCATTGCATGAACCAGTGGGAACAGTAACAATGGTATCGAACCCACTCTCGCCACGCTTCGATACTGCCTGTATGCCAGACCATCCCCCAAGTCCCTCACTGCTGAGATGTACAGCTCCGTATCCAACGGGGAACTCTGTGCAGTCAAATTTGCCGTTGGGAAATTCCTTTTCACAGTCGGCGCATTTCCCGTCTTTGTCAACTGGCTGGTATAAGCCTGCCTCAGAAGGCAAGGACGGCGAGCTTGTAACGGGACCTGTAGAAGAAGGCTGTGACTCTTGAGAAGATTGCGTGTGGCCTTGGTCCTGCTGCGCTGGAGGCTGGTTCTTGGGTGCGGGCGCGGAGGTAGCCTCAGTGATAGAGTAGACAGCTGTGGAGGAAGAAAGGGCTCCGTCTTCGTCCCAGGTGAGAGTCCCATTCGCGATACCTTGGCGCGCTTCTTCCTCGCTTATGAGGTGACCATTGAGTTCGTACACGATCACAGTCTCCACTTTGTTCGGTGCATATTCTACAACGCGCTTTTGGACGTGGCGATGGTGGTACGCATGACCGTGTGGGTTACCGAATGCAGTTGCGACCGCTGCCGCGAGTACCAGATCCAGATATCTCATATTTGGTTTCTGCCACTTCAACAACACGTTCGAAGGGTAGCTTCTTGCTCTGTTGCTGCGCGGTAAGTCACTATTGATGCGCAAAGATATAGAACAGGGCTACCAACCTGCTACGCGCAACTGATTTTAGAGACGGCGTAGTCGAGCTGGAGAACAGCCGTTTAATGTCAAGCAGACTCCTCTTGTTTGTTGTGTTGTTGTGGAATGGAAGGGTGTGGCGGGAAAATATACTTACTCGAAGCGTGCCTAAAGAGTGAATTGGAGATGAGCTCCGGATAGGCCGACAAAACAATAGAAGAGAGAACGGAAGGATCCAGAATGAAAAAAGGAGAGAATTTGAGGTTAGAGAGTAGAGCGAGGGAGACAGGGAGGGTTTGCAGCTGGTGTGAGGTGGTGTTGTTAGCAATTTGGCCAGGCGCCAAGACCAGTGTTGTGGCTCGCACCTACCCCCTTCGGCTCTTCGCTCGTGGAAATGGTCTGGAGGAACGTGTGGACTTCTATTGAATAATTTTAACTGATACAACGAGAAGAAAACAACGCCGGGTCCACGGAGTAAGACAGCCAGCGTGGCAATTGCTTCCACAAGGACTACCAGATCCTTTGAATCAAAACGAACAGGATACAGGCCTTACAGTAAGCAAAAGTGATTTTTCATTACCGCGACAAAGAAGTCGAAGGTTGGGCGAGACAATAGACTTGTCCTACGGTTGCATTGAGCACTGTCGAAGCGATGGCTCGCTCATCTTCGGTGTAACTTTGTCTTGCCCAGGACAGCACATCCCCAAGTATTGAAGACAGCACGTTATGCAAGAGAGCGGCAAATCCGAAGCTACTTGTCGATAGTATTCACATCGTGCATGGTGACTATTCGATTGGCACTGTTCTTTGTGCCACACATACATGTTACATAGTGGCCGGGTGATCAGCCCGCCATATGCCACATTCCAACCATTGGCGACTACCAAATTCCTGTCAACAACGTTGTGGCTCACAACTTGTGAAGTTGACAGATTAAAAATGCTTTTGAGGCCCATGGTATCCGTCCTTGACATGGCTGATTCCTTCAGTATGTGAGCTCTCCCGACCGAGGGAAGCCCCACGCAATGTGCCGCTGTCAGCCGCTGTGTGTAACAACGGACCGAGTGGGGTCATACATATGCGCGCTGACACTATGCGCTGCAAGTGTACCTGCAGCAGATCCATAGAGTCGGCATGATCCGCCTCTTGAGACTCTTGCTTGACACCGATACACAGTGTTGTTAGCTTCAGCCTCACCGGCCCCACCGACGACCCTATGCTTAGACAAGTGTTACAAACACGAGTTCTTGTAGGACGGGAAAATATGGAAGTAAGCGCCAACAGTGTTGGAGGATCTTTACACTGATATCCATGTCCTTTCAAAAATCTATAGAAATTCGGTATTTGGTTATCAGCTTTCGACAGGACAAGTAACAGCAGTTTAGCACAGCTGACTGACGCATCATATACAATGCATTTGCTGATCATACACAAGCCCTCTACCGAAGGCAGTATAAATACTTCGTACACCATTCTAAACGATTATACCTGCTGAATGTAGTTCGCTGGCACGCTTCTAACGACGCCATCTTTTTCAACATCTGCCCAGCCATCACCTGAGTCCATGTTGATCAACACAAAGCGCTCACCCTCAGACATGCTATGCTCTACGTCGGTCTGCGCCGTGTAGTCATACATGGCTTCCACATATTTGAGCTTCTTTGCACCGCGCTTGGGTGCCACTGCTGGGCCCTTCTTCTTCACTGCGGCAGCCGTTACACTGCCCGCTATTGACGCGGACGAGGCCGAATACGTAGAGTCCGGACGATTAGATGATGGGGGTGTAAGAGGGATAATTTCCACGTAGGATGCGGGCACAAGGCCTTCTTTCGACCCCGCGCGAACCTTCATCCAGCCAGAACCATCTGTATAATCAAGTCAGCTTGAAGCTATTTGACCTGCATCAAGAGTACTTGCCATCAGATTCTAGGATTGTTACATCTCTCCCGTCAGATACGGTGAGCTCGCCTTCACTGCCCTGTTGATATGCGTAGAGCATGCGCCCCTTTTGTTCTGGTGCCTTTAAAGCGCTTGGAAGAGGAATATCAGGATCATCCTTAATGTACTGCGCAGGGGGCGGTGCAACAATTCGATTCCTTCTAGGCGCTGTGGCTGCCGGCTTCTTTTCCACTGGTGCGGCTGGTGCGGCTGGTGGCTCCTCTGTGGTTGGGGACATGCCGCCAGATATTGAGCGATGCGCTGTTGCCGAGTAACCAGAGCTAAGCGTATTCATCGAATTGACCGTATCACTTCGACTGATAGCAGGCATGGATGTCGGGCTCATCGCACTTCCATTTACTGGTGGCGGTGCAGCACCTGCAGACTTTTGGCGCTCTTCTTTGAGCTTCTTTTTCTCGTCCTTGTTCTGTTCACCAGGACAGTCGGCGGGAACTTTTAATTCGCATTTACTGTGACAAGTATACCCACAGTCTCGACAATCGAAACCTTTTGCAGACAGACCCCAGATGCGATCACCGCACAGATCACAGTTGGTCGGTATCTTAAAAGTCTGAGATTTGAAGTTGTGATTTCTTGCACCCAGACTCAGGTCACCAACCACAGAGGTAATTGTTGATACTTCTACTTCAGCGCTCACTTTTTGTCGCTCAATCTCATGCATACTCTCTTGGATCGCGAAAATAGCACGCACCACCTCGACCTCGTCTCGCTTGTCTCTGCCTTCCCGTATATTTTGCCGAACCTTCTTCGCATTTTCAACTTCTTTCCGTTTCTTATCAAGATCACGCTTGTGGTCTTGCAGAGACGATTTTGTCTTAGTAAGAAAATTACGAAGAAACACGGCGGCTGCCTCGTCGGTTGCGATTGTACCGTCATCTAGCCACACGGGGCTGGGCTCAAATTGGAAGTCGGCTGGTTCTTGCCATGGTCCAGCATTGTGCCGGACAAACATCATTGAGTCGAGCAACGGATTGTTTCGTGGAATCTCAGAGGAGAGATGCTTGAGGTATTCGGTGCTTCGCGAGAGAGTCTGCGTTTCAATCTGGGCAGCTAAGGCCCACAGTGAGTTCAGTTTGTTCACTCGTGTTTCAGAGAGATCTTGGAGACTGTCGAGCAACTCAGGGACATACTCGTGATAGTACATTTCCTTCTGCTTGTTAGTGACGTTAATGCTAATAATATAAGTGTTCTTGACGTTGCGCATTTCAGCCTGCTGCTGCTCGAAGGCGTTCCGCGCTTTCTGCTTGCCGTGGTCGAAAGCGCCTTCTGTTTTTTTCCTGCGATTTTCCACTTCCTGGCATACACTGTCATATTTGCCCTTCATCTTCCGCAGGTCTGTGTAGGTAGAGTCGCGTTCTTTCTCTAGCTTTGCGGCATAGTCGGCGTGACACTTGCGAAGTTCTTCGTACCGGGTAGCAAGGCCCTTGATGGGATCGGCGAGGTTGGAAACGAGCGCGTTGGCGAACTGGTCATGTTCGGATGCGCGTGATTCGAGTGTCGACAGCTGCACTCCCCATGTTGTCATAGAAGCGCTCTCTAGTGACCCAGGCGTCACGGTTGGAGTGTCGCCAACACTCAGACTGCTCGACTTCCTCGCCTTCTTCTCGTAGTATTTCTTAGCCAGCGCACTAAGCTTAGCGGCGTACTCCTTTTCTATAACGCTCCTCTCCCGGTAAAACTGTTGGATGTCATCCAGCCAGGCTATGCCACCCGAGACCTAGGTTCAGCTGGTCAGTATATGGCAAAGTAGGTGCGGAAGAGCGGCAGGAGGTTGCGCAATCATTTGGACTTCACTGGGAGAGAATATCATACCCAGGCGTTGACGTTCTTGAACCCATCCTGCAAATGTCAGTCGATGTTGCGCGCGGCTGGAACGGGAAGCCGGTACCTTCAATTCGACTCCAAACTGAGGAGCAATGTCGACTTCCATGCTACTGCGAAATGCGCTGGCTGTCAGGGCAGCAAGACGAAAGCTACCCTGGGGTCGAGGGACAGGCGTGGGACTTGAGGGCCTGGAACGGAGGATGTTGGCGGGCGATGGCGGGCGTTGACGAGCCCAATTGGTGGGGTCCTGGCCTGGCTGACAAGCGGACTTGCCTCGTTCACGGAACAGGCAAGGCCGGATATAAGCTCGTTGCGAGCAACTGGCTATGTACAGTCAAATATGTGGTGAGAATATCAAACGAAGAAGAACTGAATTCGGAGGCTGTTCAAATATTTCTCTCCTTCCGTTTTGTTACAGCCGACGCGCGTTTGAAGTCCTGGAGATGATCTCATGGCCGGAGCTTGTGCCAAGGAAGAGATGTGGTTTCTACTTGGCTGGACACCTGGTACGGCAGACGGCACAGACGGCGAGGGCGAACCGCCGGGATGCTGGATCTGCAGCTATTACGGCAAGGAGCAACTTGCGGGAAGGCGTCCCAGTTGCATGCGGCTCAATCACCTGCGCTTCGAACCCCCATGTTGGTTTAAGAAGTAATCAACAGTGGGGGGAACTACAAACGACACAAAAAGCACCCCTTACGGTAATAATAAAATACAATTTAATCATCTCCTCATCTCAACCAAGTCAACAATAGAACAGCTACGATGTGAGGGTAGCCGCCTCACTACAAAAGCACGGTTCTTACTATGGTTGCTGCCTCAAGCTGCCCTCGCGGAAGAAAAAAAAAAGTCTGAAAGAAGACACCAAACACTACTGGAGGGGTCTCATGGACTTTATGTTTCACTCCATTATTTGATCTTCAGTTTCCCCTCCAGGGCCCTCGTGGATTTCCTATCCGACTTCGTTTCCACTTCCCCATGCACGAGGCCGCCTAGAGCAGCCTAGCGCGCCCGCCTCAATCTTGTGCCTGAACCCCGCCATCGACAATAGCTTCCTCGAAATCCCCCCAACAACTCACCACCCTCAACCCTCATTGCCTATTATTTATAGTCTGCACAGCGCCCCCGTTGGCGATCCTTATCGCATTCGTTTAGCTTTGGGAACAGACTCAATAACTCACCAGAGCACAGTGAACATGTCGGCGGAAGAGACACCCGCCGCCACTACCCAGACTGACGGCAGCGGCCCCGCACAGAACGGTAGCTCACTCAATGAGCCAGAGAAAAACGTCCAGGTCAAGCTCGCCGACCTGCAGGCAGACCCAAACAACCCGCTATTTTCTGCAAAGTCCTTCGAGGAGCTGAACCTGTAAAGTGCACGTCTTGCAATATACATGACGGTCGCTAATACATATATAGGTCCGATGAGCTTCTCAAAGGCATCCGCCAGATGAGCTTCCAGAAGCCCTCCAAGATCCAGGAGAAAGCCCTCCCGCTCCTCCTCCTTGACCCCCCGCAGAACTTGATTGCACAATCTCAGTCTGGCACGGGCAAGACTGCTGCCTTCTCTCTCAACATCTTGTCCCGAGTTAATCTGGGCCTTCTCTCACCACAAGCTTTGGTTTTGGCGCCTAGTCGAGAGCTGGCTCGCCAGATATGGGGAGCCATTACGAACATGGGGAAATTTATCGAGGGCCTGGTAGCAATGACAGCTATTCCAGACCCAACGAAGCGAAATCAGAAGTATGAGGCTCATGTCCTAGTTGGCACACCGGGAACCGTCATGGATATGATCCGTAGGCGCCTTATCGACCCGAAACACATTAAGATCTTGGTTCTGGATGAAGCAGACAACATGCTTGACCAGTCGGGATTAGGCGAACAATGCACGCGTGTCAAGCAACTTTTACCTAACGGCATCCAGACTGTCCTCTTCTCCGCTACATTCCCGGCTCATGTCACCAATTACGCCAACAAGTTTGCCCCAAACGCCAATATCTTGACTTTAGCCCAAGATGACCTCACCATTGCGGGGATCAAACAGCTATGCATTGACTGCCCTTCAGAGGAGGACAAGTATGAGACATTGCTCAAGTTCTACGGTCTTATGACTCAGGCTTCTTCTATCATCTTTGTCAGGGTCTGTCAACCTAGCCCGGATTCGCTGAATGTTTGCTGATGTATATAGAAAAAACAAACTGCCGAGGAGCTCGAAGCTCGCATGATCAAGGACGGACATAAGGTTGCTCAGTTGAGCGGTAACCTTGAGGGACTTGCTCGAGATGAAGTCATCGACCGGTTCAGGTCGGGTCAGGCCAAGGTTCTCATCACAACTAACGTCCTTGCCCGTGGTATCGATGTTCAATCCGTGACCATGGTGATCAACTTTGACGTTCCTACAATGGCAGATGGTCGGACCCCTGATCCAGAGACATACCTCCATCGCATTGGTCGAACCGGTCGTTTCGGCCGCGTCGGCGTTGCCCTAACTTTGATCCACGACCGCCAAACCTGGAACCAGCTCAATCAGATCGCCAATTACTTCAAGACCGAGGTCCTGCCGTTGCCTCTAGATGATTGGGACAAAGTGGAGGATATTATATCCAAGGTTATCAAGGATGCGCGAGCAGGAAAGAGCACGGCGGAAATGACAAAAGAAATCGAAGGTTCTATGAAATAGAGGTTTTGTGCAAAGAAAGGCATGAAAAATTTGCAGATGTTTCTCATAGTTGTCGAGGAGATGGATTGTAGCACTCGACGATGTTTTCTCTACTAAAATAAATGAGATACCCCTTGAAGATTAAATGGCGAATCCTCTTTTGAATGCAAACTCCAAGCATGCAGATATACCAACACCCCCATGAGAACCCTTATATGAAGAATCAAAAGAAAATAACACAGGAGAACGAAAAGCTACAAGGGCCCCCATGCAAGATTGTAATAGCTAATGAGAAAGAGAAAATAAGGTCGTAAGGGCCATCTCATAGTAGTATCTAGGATCTCATTCCCGACTTGTTCTGCTTCCGCGAAGGACCCCATTACCTTCCAACCCTCATTTCTCCCACGCACCCGGCGCAACTGCCAGGATAACCACCAAGCTGCTCAATATAAGCGCCGCGGCGATCAAGCTCACGAAGATGACGCTGCCCCTGCTGGCAGGGAACTTACCGCGGATGACGTAGTGCTGGGCCTCGAAGTAGCGGTGGAAGCCGACGAAGAGGACAAGAATGGCGATGGCGATGAAGGTAGCGCCTAGGGGCTTTCCGACCTGGCGGAGGTGTGCGGCAGGAGCTGAGCTGGGTGGGGTGCCTGGTGGGGTAATGGCTGTGTTCAGGCGGAAGAGCTGGGTTACAGCGACACCGATGGAGGCAAAAGAGAGGGAGGTGCGGAGCCAGGCCAAGAAGGTGCGTTCTGTTGGAAGAGGGTTAGGTGGTGGTGTATGGTGAATAGGAGTATGGTGCACAAAAGGCACTGAGATATGGATATAGGATATAGGGCAAGATATGGGATGTAATAGGCAGATGCAAAGTAAAATGAGGAAAACGGTACCTAGAGCCAAATGGTCCCTGGCAACACTGGCCTTGTTCTCCAATTCCACGCTCCCGTACTTCTCAAGCAGCCTTCTCCACCATCCGCTCTCCCTCCTTTCCACATCGGCAGCTTCTCGCTCTGCACTCACGGCTCTTGGCTGCGGCTGTCCTCGTTGCATCGCCCCCGATGTTCCATCCTGCGGTGTGTCGTTCTGCCTCTCCGACCCCGTCGCCTTCGCTCCTTGCCCTGAGTTTATCGACTCGTAGTCTTTGCGGGACCCTCGCATGATGGGCACTGCTTCTTCCTCGGAATTCGGCATACTTTGCGTGCTCTGCGGCGTAACGTTGCTCTCCGTGTCGCTCGGGTCCTGCCGTCTGGTGTTGCGTTCGCGCAGCGGGTTCGACTCGGACTTGACGTCTACATGTGCACCCGCGAATGACACGCTCTTTCGCTGAGCAGACGGCCTGGGCGTCGACGCAGGGGCAGACTGATGTTCAGCTTCGGTGGGGGTCACGCCATTCGCATCTGGATAGCCAGGCGAAGACGAAGGAGGGCTTGTCCCGGATGGCGCTTGGCCGCCCATTGTGCTGGGCCGAGTGGCTTTGGGGAAGGTGCGGGAAGCTGCATCGTGGGCGTCAGTGCGGGTTCGGATGGCCTCATGTCCCTGGTTCTGGTGGCTGTTTGTGTCGATTTTGAGGGTAGGCGAGGCGATGGTTGAGGCGGATAAAGGTGTAGCGGGATTCGTGATCGAAGGCGGAGTTGACGCCATCACGGGTGGGATGGAACTACCTAGGAACTCCCCACGTACCTATACTATGTCGCACTCCAGTTAATTTGGAGATGCTTCGTGAGTAAGACTATGTATTTTACACGCCTAAGAGCTTGACTTCAATGAAAAGAGAAGATTTGAAGGTAGAAAAGTCAATTGCGGGGACAACGTTCCCCTAATGTTCATGTGCATTTGTTCCTGGCCCAGTTCAACAAGTTGGGAACAGGCGAATGCACGTGCGCAGACGATTCCGCAGTACATGCACTGTAGGTATTCCAATCAGGATAGCTAGATGACTACAGTCTTGTGTTAAAATGCATTGAGAGAACATTCATTGTGTTCTGACGAAGCATGCTAGCGCTCACGATGGAAAGCAATAGTGCGTTATCACCGGTTAGAGTTCTCAACGTACCTATACTCTTACTAACCACGACTGGAATGAGTAACGATTATTGCAGAAGACAGGCTCATTTAGAGCAGCATGAGAATATCAAACATCAGAAACACATTGCCAAGTTTGTTTTCAAGAGTGCAGAGTTGGCGCGAGCGGAACCAGCATATATTCGTCAAGTATGCATGAAGAATCAGTTGCCGTTGAATCTATTATAACGTATTAAGCGCATAGGTAAAACGTGCCGTTTTATAAGGTAGACTTGAATTTAGTATTCATCTGGTAGATGCACTCAAAACTCTTGTTCTTGTAGGCACATGGCCAATCACAAGGCCACGCCCCTATCAGTTTAAGTATACAGGCTCAACAATGGTAAAGTGTATCAACCAGCTCACTTTCCCACATTAAATCTCGCTGGGAGTTCGGTTCATACATGTATACCCTGCATGGTTTGCAAGCCTTTGCTGAGATGCGTTCGCAGAACCTCATCTTATTTAAGCCGATTGATATACGTTAGTAGTTACATAGTACAAGTAGGCAGTATGCCGCATAGCTGTCTTCGCGAAACAGCAAGCACTCCTGCTATTCGTTGAGTTCGAAGATCAGCTTTTAAATCTGTCGAACAAACCAATGTATGGGTATGCGTGCGTCCGGCTTGCTTAGCGCACGTTCAATCAAGAACTCATGAAGGGGTTAACCCTAATAAAGTGGTCAAATCAATGACTTGCAATGCATACCTACATTTATCGGTCGGCATTTCAACACGTGCAAGTTGGCATATATGTGCACACAGAACAGCACGTGAAGGTATTTAGAAGACCATGAGTCTCATTCTGCTTCTCTACGTACGCTAATGTGCCGTCAAACTTGTGAGGACTGAGCTAGATATCAATGCTATGAAGAATGCGCGATAGTAGAACTGCGCGTTGATCGAATTTCGCAATATTCGAAATGCGCAATGAGCGCATAACTGCAGCCAATAAGGAGGCTGTAATTGGAGGACTTGCCTAGTGCTGGCAACGATTCGACCGGTTCGACCCGACTCGATATCGCTAAATCGCCGATTAATCTCCAATACGTAACCGACACGAATCGGTCAGCAGGCACGGGCTAATCTTATAGACTTTTACGTATCTGCGTAATATTTCTACCTGGGCATAGGCCTCTTTCTAGGGTTTCTTATCCACTAATCTAGATTACTAATAATTAACGATATTGGTAATATTGCCAATAAGCGATATCGATCAATTCGAATTGGATCCGGAAAATCGTTGGTAGCACTGGACTTGCCTCCCATGCCAGGCACGGACCACGCAATTGCAGCTGGCTAGACTATTGGATTATTCAATTCAAGATTTGGCTGTCTCTTGAAACCGGCCATCACGTTTCCAAGATTGAATAATGCCTGGACTTTTATCCAGAATCATCTCCACAATCAGTCGCTCCTTCATTTTCAAAGCTTTGTTTATGGTATCATACGTTCATTGATATGTCAGATCCTCTAGTTTACAGTCCCCGTTCAAAGCATCACTCAACAGCGCATCCGTACCCAGCCTCCTGCAAGCCAGCTCCTGCATACTTCAATTGCTGTCATGTTCGGTGGATAGTCATAGCCTGGGGCTGGATTTGCCGCAAAAGTCTTTCGAATACAACGTTACGATCCTCCGTTCAAGCTCAAGTTCAATCCCAAACTTGCATCCCATACTCATAAAGAGAAGAGGGCTGCATTGCCGATGGCCTAAACCCACGACCTTCCGTACACCGGAGCTGGTTCCTGTAGAACTGTAGGGATATTGCTGGTATCGCCTGTCATCACCGGATCATTAATCGACCCTCCAGATCCATGGTGACTGACAATAACCAACCGGTTATCCAGTCTTGTAGGAGAGCTTCTGGCTGGCAATCGACCGTGCTCTGCCAGTTCGACGTCATGAACAGTAGGGCCTAGTTGAACGGTCAGTTTACTTGTGCCAGTCATCTCTGCCTGGTTCATGTCTTTATTGCGCCGCATGCATATTTCGAACGTCTCGGGCAGCATCCTGACCGCATCGAACGGAAGGTCGCTTCTATGGATCTCTATACCCGGATACGAAAGTTGGGATGTCTTCAAACATACCTTGATCGCCACTAAAGGAAGCGCGCAAGCGGTTCCAAAACTTTCCAATAGTATTCATGGATGATTGAACGAAGTGGCTGGCTTGAACGCAAGCCGCCTTGAATTCACCGACTCGATTGCAAACTCTCTGAACGAGACCGCCGATTCCAATGAAAGCTGCCTGAACAAAATGGCTGACGCGAAGGGAAGCTTTTTGCACGAAGTCACTAACTCCATAGCAAAACGTTTTCACTCTTTCAAATCCGAAAAGGGTCATGACTGCCAAAAGAATAAGGATGACGTTGGCCACATCTGTCCAATTGATATGTTTGGGTGAGGTGCTATCACCGAAGTCCGCCACGTCCTCATATGCTTCACAGACTCAGCTACTTGGATCACCGCACTGTTACCTATGTTCAAACACTTACATGTCCCGCTGGCTAGGAGCATATTGATCACGTGCACGTTCGGACAGGACAACAATTAGGGACGAGCTACACTCAACCATCAACGTCGAACACGAACGCTTCGCACCACAACTCACTTAGTCAGTTTGTCGTCGGCGGAGCTTCGCGCAGTGTCGGTGACACGTTCGTTGGTTATTAGACTCAGGTCTGACCAAGCGTGTTGACCAAGAAGCGAAGTAAGCTGTGTCACCGGTGAAGCGATCAGCGCGTCGGTATACGTCTTGCTTTTGGGTAATCGATATGCTGCGAACAATCAATTCCGACTAACGCGTATTTTTTGGCCTCATGAGCACTGCCGTGAGGTTTCGAGAGCTAGAGTATCGATCGAAGGCGTTGACAATGGCCAGCCAAGTCAATTAGGTTGAAAGGCCACACTGCGCTCGCCTATTCTCGACCTCAATCGCTGTCCAGAACTTACCTGCGATGTTATCGTCAGTAGAGACCAGTACGTCGAAACCAGCTGGTGGGTGTTCGTTTGGTAAAAGTCTGTCGAGGTTACAGTGAAAGGGAAAAAAGACCAGACGGAATGCGATTTAAGGAAGCCTAATAAGCTCACAGCATGCCGGTTCGCTCGAAAGCAGCCAGCCCGATTACTTCCCGCTATATGATACCCCTCATACTATGCCGACATCAGTTAGCATATACACGTTGGCTTGTCCTCAGGGATCCACTTATGTCCGCAGTGTGGCGCATGATGCTGGCCTTCGACAATCCGTATTTCGGCTATGGCACTTACAACTGGTCCTGGTGCTTAGAATCTCCTCCAGAAGGGTTCGAATATGCAATGGTACTCCACAAGCTTAGCAGGCCTTAATTGAACAGCTCGCAGCACCACCGCCAAACGTCACGATAAATGACCAGCTTTCCTCTCACACAAGAGGATTCGATTCTGTGTTGTTACGCTACCTCTGGTTCCTGACTCCTCGCAACGCACGGCGGTCGCAGACTGGCATGAACCTGTCAGCCAACGCTCCTTGGGTGCGTCGTGCATTTGTGACCGGCTCCAGTATGCTAAAGCAGCTAGAACTCATTAACAGAATGGCAAGGATCACGAATCAAGCTTCGTATACGATATTCATTCTCAGGCGCACATGCAGGACATTTGGTGCTAGAGAAGCATAATGACGCCACTGATACGACTCGTAGAATGTCGCACCACAACGCCTACACCATCGTCTCCAGGCAACAAAGATTTTACCAACATGACCGCCTACTCACCCGCTTCGGATCAAACCCCATATTTAGTATACACCCCCTCGGTTGATGGTGGGAGGAACCAAAGGGCACAGTGCGGCATGGTTTGGACCCTGTAAGGGCAGGCCAGGGGATGCTTGCTACGGCGCAGCAACTACGTTTTTTATGTCGCTGACGACCGGAATCGCCAAGCCCGGGCTGTGCAGCTAACACTACGCAACCTGGTCGAAAAGATCTTATCGATAAGAGCTGCCATTGAACCGAAGATGTCCAATTTTGGTTTCATCTTGTTGCATTTGCTAAGTTTTCTTTGCGCTTGCTGTATATATGAATGAAATAAAGATACTATCACAATAGTACTCTACTCCAATACTTGATATAATACTATGATGGCCCTCCGTAGTACTCGTTGGGCGACTTGGGTAATAATCGCCGATAACTTTGTTCTCGCAAGCCAAGAGCAGTTTCTGGCAGGTTATTAGATTTCTCACCTAGGAAAACACCAGATACATTTCTCCCCTCATCCCTATCGTTTGACATGGTGGTTTGAAGTGCCAATCCGCTCCTCCAACAGTCTCGAGAGACTCTATCGATACCAGATTCAATAGCATCCTTAATCACCTTACTAACATCGATTTGCGCGATGCATGGTCCCAGTTTCTCCTCCAGGTCGTGCTTCACCTGCTCCGTAAGAGAGCTCTTTAAAATGTGCGTGAAATAATTGAAATCGTGCAGATACATGTGCAGCGGATCATCAAAGTCTCATCGGCTTAGCAAGAGCATCTTGCTGAGTGAAAAGATGGGGGAGGGAACTTACAAGGCGATGGCGTTTCATATTTATCATTGGGGAAGAGAATCTTGTAGAGCACCTGCCATTTCTCTTCCTCTTCCTTACCTTTCATTCCGGCTCGGCTCCTTATCCGCTCTGTTTGGTCTTTCGTCATCCCCTCTATTTGTGCGGCGCTTTCGGGTGAGCCGTTTGTGCAACGAGTTGAAGATTTCAGGTGTTTGGTCATACGTTCGTCAGTTGTAAATATTGTGTAGCAAATAGGACAATGTATGGGAGCTGTGTGCCGGCGATGAAGATGCTCCCTAGAGCGAAGTCAGTAGAGTCTTTATATCGTCGGATGTACAAAGTTTGCACACTCTTGACTCCATCAAATGCAAGATCACTTACTTTAGCCTGTGTATAGAGGGCGAGTGGTGTGAAGCGCAGGCCTGAAAAGAAGGGTTCCAAGGCTGGCGTCGATAAAATGGACAGCCAAACTCACGTTTGTTGTCGTCAGCATGATTGGCCTGTCCTTTTTTACCCTTGTGCGATTTGATTTTATGGTCCACGTTCTTGCCCGTATAACCATCAGATATTCCTTTTCCAGAGTTGGCATTCTCCTTCATGCGTCTCTGACAGAATGCGACATAATCATCGGTGGCCTCGTGGAGCCCCATAAAATCTGCCCGGGGTTGTGGCTGAACGGTATGGTCTTTGTACGTTGACCGCTCGAGACTCCAAGAGAAGTCCTCGTATGTATTAGAAAGGTCTTCTTTAGTATAAACTAAGGAGTATTCTGGATCCAGCTCTGGATCTGCATCAGTATCATCTTAGTTGCTGATCATCGTTAAGGGACGTCCCTAATCTTACACATATCCGGCCCAAAGACTGGTGCTGATACGCACGAATATTCATCTTGATGATCAAATTGCAAGTTTTGGTACATTTTTGACCTTTATGAAAGATTAAAAGTTTGTAAAAGGTGGCGGGTAAGAGGGTAGGGACGATGGAGGCGCGCGAGGTTCATCGGATCGAAGTTCAGCCGCGCCGAGCTGCTGTGGCTCCCAAATCATTGCTGGCCATGTAGCTACACTGTCGAAGAAGAAGCGTGTCGTTTTTCAATACGTCTAGTCAGTGGTTTACTTTGGGTTTTGTGCTTCAGCAGAAGCAGCAGCTAAAGATACAAAGGGCAAAGTCATTTGATAAACAAATCACATGACGCCAAGTTGCACTAAAAATACATGTATGCCAACATTGGAAGGAAAGCTACAACTGCGTCATATACAGAAGTTATCGCGATGCCTGCAATAACTACTCTACGCTGCCGCCATGCCGCGTGGATGCCTGTCTGAGTACTGGATGAAAACGAAGTGATTCATATCCTTTCTCTATATTATTCTGGCTGCGAAAAGGTTATGTGGCATATCCGCACGATTCTGGTGTTCCTGGAGTCACTTATCATGTGATTTTTCTATTAAATGATTTTGCTCTTTGTATGTAGAAATCTGCGCTCTTCGTTAATCGTTTTCTTTTTTAGTCATCACCTAGTTAGCTAGGGACGAGTGAGGGTGAAATACAAGCGAGGGATATTCGAGGGGTATTCAAGAGGCATTTGAAAAGCGTTCGAAGGATAATTCCCATAGGAACTTGAGTCCTACTACATTTGGATTACGCCTTTGCTCGACACACTGCTAACGAATCCAGAACCACATCCTCACTATTTTTTGGAAAGTGTGGGTGCAAATCACATTGTCGGTTGCTTTATACAGTTTTCTGATAAAATGTTAAGAACATCTTCGGTGAAATATGTTGGGCATGACCATTTCGAAGCTACTCCATCAAAATCGGTCACGATTTTGCAAGAGATTAGGATCATTGGCGCAGTACAATAAGCTTTGAACTGAATCAAGGTGATATATGTAGTACATCTAACAAAACAACCAGACTCGGTGTGGAAAAAGAACAGATAATTGCCTCCACATCCTATAACGCCGCCCAATGCTCGCCAAATCAAGTCCAGATAGATGTAGTTCCTCGGCGAGCGACTACTCGTTATAATGGTATACCTATAGCGATAATCGTTAGCTTCGAAAAGTAGCTTAGTCGAGCTAGTAAATCGTACAAGATAATTGGGAAGACCGAAACTGTCCCAGTTCAAGCGGCGCGCCATCTTAGCGAATCCTTCCGTTTCGATCAGATGATAGAATGGAAAGGCTGGGAACATAGCGCCATCGCGATGCACGTCCGCCTTGACGAGAAGCGCGGCACCGCCCACACCATCGAGCTTCACTTTAGTACCAGGGTCTGCCGAGCGATCGTACATCATAGCCATCAAGCTGCGGTACGTGGGCATTTCGGCATACCCTTCTAGAAGAATATCGTCCTTGCCCATTTTAGCGGCGAGTTCCTTCGCCGTCGGGCTATCTATCCAGTTGTTATAGTCATAAGGCCTGATATCCATAGCCTTCTTCTTCTCGTCGTAAAAACGTTGGAAACAATTTGGCGCAATGATGGGAGCGTCGTAAGCGGCCAAGTCTTCTATAATGGTAGGTGGAAATTCAACAATATCGGCATCTAGCCAGAAGACCCATGATGTAGCTGGGCCAAGGGTGGTGAAGAGTAGAGAATTGCGGGCTTTTGCCATGGCAGCTCTGCGTGCTTTCTGGTTCTCCATCTTGTGTCGCTCAGCTTCATTTTGAGACTGCAGAGGGTTTTCCGTGTCCTGCCGAAGAATTGTAATGCTTGCGAAGCGCTTGGCCTTAGGTCCGCTTTGGGTTTTCGTAACTTGCGCTTGTAGCGCCGCATAGGCCTGATTGCCCTCCTTCGTCTTGGGTATGATAAAACCGAGAGAGATGAGATCGTGAGGGTAGGCAATCTTGATCAAGTTATCCCAGTATTCCTGATAGAAACGTGCGAGAGGAGTAAGAATAAGCACTTTCTCCTGATTTACTGCTGGAGTGCGTGTCTGGGTCACATTGTTCATATAATAGTGCTCGACAGGCGGAGGCGCACGCGGCTCGTTCGACTTTGATTTTCGGAAAGGCAGCGATGGCGGCGACAAGACGCTGGACGACGTGCGACCTGCCCCTTGGTTTGTGGACAGGGATGAGCCGTCATTGCTAGAAAAGAAGAAAATGAAGAACCCTATGCACAGAATGCCAGCAAGGACAAACGTGATGGGGTTCTGGCGGCGTAACGAGCGTGTGGCAGGCATCTTTGTGACAAGAAGACGGCGAACCTAGGTTGCCAGTGGAAGAGAAGTGAATAGCTGTCGCATCAGAAGTGGAAAGGTTTCGTGCGGCGTGGATGCGCGGGCAGGCGCGAGGGGGGCCGATGGGGGGGACGCTGTTGAGGCTGAGTCGGCACTCGAAAGCCAAACGTGTCGGAGACAGGTCGTAGGGACGGGATTGAGTCTGCTGCTGGTGCTGGCGATGAAAGCTGAGAAAGCGCAAAAGGCTAGGCAAAGTGTCGACGTCGCTCACTACAGAGCAGGGGCGGAGGACAGGGGGCCACGTCTGCGATTCGCCCTTGCTGGCCGGCGCCGCGTTGCACCTCACCGGAGCCGCAAATTCAAGGCCAATTGCCCTCCAATGTTGTCTGTGCACCCAGAGTTCCAGCGGCGCAAACTGACGAAATTAGATGGACACAGACACGCCGAGTATTGGCCCTTAATTCAAACCGTGCGCAGCTGGAGCCAACCGGCGGCCGTACTTGGTTGTCGATGGCAGGGACGCGTGGGTCGAACAACGCACGTGATCCTGTTAATGCTGATTCAGCATTCACTCCTAGTTAGCGCGACTTTTTCGGGTACGGCGATGATCTTAATATTCTGGGTGCATTGAGACATTGCATATCATGTTCAATTGACCCTAGATCTATGCCTCCTTGGGCCGCGCGACAATGGCTCGTCTTGAGACGCCCTCCACTGGACAGTGGCTGCCGGCGTCTTCGAGCGCAGGCCTTGCTATCATCACCTCTACGGCTCTATTCAACGCCAGTGGCACTGCGCGGCGTTAATAGCGCAATCATAATTCCATCCAATGTTGCAAAAACGGTAAGTGCTACTGTTAAGTTGAGAGACGTGATGCTAATTCATATAGCAACCATGGGATCTCCTTCAAAATATCATTCCTGTCAAGGGCAAGCACCTTACTCGCGACCTATTCACCGTCTTCCTCGTGACGCCTTCGTTTGCACCATGGCTTTTAGATGACGACATATTTGTTCGTACGGCCTTGGGTCGGGTTTACCGGCACATGGGCCATCCGAATTCACCCCAGTCGCTGACCATGCACAACCTTTGTGCCGTTGTAGACAAGCTACCCGCGCCCAAGCCTATAGCAAATGTCATGGATGTTGACATGGAGGTTTACAAACAAATGGTACAGCCGCCTGTTCGAGAATCTGGGCATGAGGGGATTGCATATGTTACGCTTCCTCTGTCTGCGTCCGCCCTGAGTACAACAGAATCGGCACAGGAGAAGGCTGCCATCAGCTTGGTCATCGCTAAAGAAGCAGCTCTGGGCCATGTTTTTGCGGATACTTTACGTTTCCCACTAGCCAATACTGTCTTTCAAACTGGTTCGCCTACTACCATGATATATTCAATATGGGAGAGGGGCCGTGAGTCTAACAGCCTCACTCTCAAGACAAAGCAGCATGTCACACACCATGGTATCGAGATTGACCAAGGCATTTCCGCGCTGAGTGTTCCTTTGGTACCTCTATCCATACCACGTCAAGTTATAGCTGGCATGGGCAATATCCTTCGTCAAGTAGTCGGCCCAGATAACAAGCCTGTGCCCGCTTCTCAAGAGCTCGAAGGAATTGTTCCTCGGTACTTTAAAGCTCGCGGCGAGCCATCACAGGCAACGTCAGTTTGGGCACTGGTTATGAATGAGGAGACCCTCTCCGGTGTGAAGAAAAAACTGGACTTACTATTGGAAGTATCGCCTAAGACTGGTGACGATGCTTCCGCAGCTGGAAATGTACAATGGGAAACCCTTTGGCGACGTAATCCGCCTTCGTGGAGTGCACTTGTACCAGAAGCCCTTGCGTCTGGCGCACGCCTACATCGTGTTCTCAGTGGTGGGGGAGGCTGGGGCAAGAAAGCAGGTCTACTTTCTTTGGACCCAGTAGCCGTAACCGAAGATCCGATTTCCTCTGACGACTTTGATTCTTCGGACGGTTTGTCTGACATATCGTCGGCTCTTCAACAAGTTGTAAATGAGGGCGAATACATACAGTTCTTCATATCACCATCAATCAGCACCCCGGCGGATATCTACGATGAGAACGATGCTATTCTTTCGAACAAGTTGGACAACTCGTTAAATCTCTGGGGGTGGGAATTTGGAACAATACCCAGCACGTTAGACAGCCTACCGATCCGCACGAGGCAGGAAGATGCAGTGAAATCGAACAGCATTTCTGTTTTTAGGCACAGTTTTGGTGCTCTGGCGGAGGGAGGAATTGTCATCAACCGAAAGCTCAAGCGTAATGCTGAAGACTCGTTTCGGACAATCAGAAGTAGCACTGTGGACGTTCCATTTTCACGTTTTTCGGTTTTAAATGTGAATAAACCCAAAAAGAAAAAAGAAGTACGTGGATTCAAACGAATCTATGTGAAAGAAGTCTAATATCCTTGTAGCTAATTCAAGGCTGTTTGACATCCAAAACATCTATGCTGCATCGTGATCTAGTATGTTTCCTATTAACTTTATAATCACGTATCCAGCTAAAGTGCTCAGATCAATGACTTGTATGGAAAGGAATATCCTCCACTTCTTGGGCTTCAGCTGTCGAAACACCCGACTTCTAAACTAAACTACGAGCTAGGAATCGACCTACCCACTAAGAATCTTCAGCTTCATAATGTTGAGACACACAGCCCACCCATCCGTTTTGTTCAATCAGAAAACACCGAAATGCACAATGCATTGTATGGATCACGAAAAATCAGCATGGGAGTCAGGGAACTAGTATTCGAGTACCGGGACTTGATGCATGCAATACAAAGACGATCTGGTCAGGGGATGGATCTCACCGTAAAAAGATACTCAGGCTTATTAAGAGAAACACGCAGAATCAAGAAATACGTGTTGAAACTTAAAGAAAGATGGAGTAGAATTATGCGTACTCTGCAAGCAAAGCAAAAGGTCGAAATCACGTTGATCCGCAACTTCGTATTGAAAAAAGCGGAATCAGAATTTGACGTGCTGGAGTCTAAGCTTGTGTCAAATCGACAAACCCTGAATACCATGGAACGGAAAGACCCGCAAGTTGCTATAGGGAATCAGCTCGCGCACGCAGCCGACAAATCTGAAAAGACGCTAGTTATGCTGCGCCTCCTACTCCAACGACAGTTCCTTGTTATAGCTATCAGGACGCTCAAGAGGCGGCGCTGGGGTCCCCTGCAACGAGTTCCCATACCTCAAGATTTGTTGCCCCTCCGCATGTTCGTTGGAAACCTATCACATGGGAAATATTTCATCTCAGAACAAGATATGGCCCGTCGACTTTTTAGGATGCATGACAAGCATGATATATCTAGTCTCTATCAAATTCCGTTTCGCCGCATCAAATTCAGTCCCAGGGTTCGTATTCAGAACTATATTAGTTTCCGTAAGGATGCTGTTGTTGCTCGTCGGGTTTCCTATAGAAGAAGAAGGAAAGTTTCCTCGCTGCCAAGCTTTTCGGGGTCTCAAATGTCTGTTACAGAGAGGCGGGCACCTAAGGTTTTTGGACAATCAATATCACGACCAAGAGCTGATCTAGAAGACGCCAGAAAGAGCCTTGAGTCCGAGAGGAAAGCGAAAGCGAAGAGGGAGCTCAAAGAGATAGTACGTGCATGGTTAGGCTGAGTTTGGGAGAAGTTTTGTGTCAGAGAATAGTCTAAAGCCGAGAAGACGGGCAACATCAGCAGCCTTTAGGAAACCTGGGGAAGAGCGATCAACCACGATAACACAAAAATAGGGATGAATTCGTGTAACCTTTTAACACCATGATTTCATTTGGACCGATATACCACCTTACGCTTGGACGGTAACCTCACCTAACTGCGGCTTTG
>Ga0247757_10000739_pt1 | contig 25540 bp, 20 predicted proteins | sample UWRJL126311R4_FD_180929 | JGI IMG/M metagenome (GOLD analysis project Ga0247757, IMG submission 180929) | Plant litter microbial communities from Arlington Agricultural Research Station in Wisconsin, United States - UWRJ-L126-311R-4 | ecosystem: Environmental > Terrestrial > Plant litter >...
CACCGAAGGCCGCGTGTTCAAGGCGCTCGCGAATCACTCCGGCAATTTCTACGACGATCCGCGCGAATTCGCGTACCCCTACCGCGCCAAAGTGCGTTTCCAGGGTCGCGAACGGGTGATGGTCACAGCGCAAGCCATCGGTGACTGCAATGTTTGCCACACCGAAGTTGGGGCAGAAGCCGCGCCGGGCCGCATCCTTCTACCGTAGAAGCAGACGCGGGCGGCGGCGCGCGCGCCCATGACTATACTGGCGACAGATGCCCACTCACCTGCTCGTCGGCAACCCGACCGCGCAAAGCGGAAAGAATCAGGAGCGCATCGACCGCGCGCTCGCGCTGCTGAAAGACGCGGGCATCGCGGCGGATTGGCTCGCCACGTTGCCCGAGGGCAAAACCATCGCCGCCGTGCGCGCGGCGCTCGATGGTGGCTCGCATCGTGTCGTGATCGCCATGGGCGGTGATGGCACGTTCCGCGAAGTCGCAGCCGGACTGTACACGAGCGCGCGGCGCGAAGAAGTCGCGCTCGCCATGCTGCCCACCGGTACCGCGAACGACCAAGGCCGGAGCTTCGGCCTGCAAGCGGACGAGGCCGCCTTGCCGCGCAACGTGGACGTGATCCGTTCCGCGCAAGAAACGCGGCTCGACGTGGGCATTTACCGCGCGGGCGATGCCAGCGCACCGGCGGACTATTTCTTCGATTCGTGCGGTTGGGGACTTTCCGCGCGCATCCTCGCGCAGCGCAACAAAGACCGCGCCGTGGTGCAAACGCTCGGCCCACTGAAAGAGCTGTATCGCGACCAAGCCGTGTATGCGGGCGCGTTCTTGAAGACATTCCTCGAATCGTACGTGATCGAGGATCGGTTGCGCGTCGTGGCCACGCTCGACGGGCAGCGCATCGAGCTCACCGGCTTGAGCGATCTGATCGTGAAGAATACGCGCGTGTACGCGGGCGCGTGGGTGTTCGACGAAAACTCACGCCACGATGACGGCATCTTCGAGCTGGTGCCGTTCGTGGGCAAGAACGATTGGGTTTCCAAGGCGATCCGCGATCTCGAGTTCGTGCCGCTCAACGAAGACCTATTGCAAGACTTGGGCATGGAACATTCGAAGACCCTGCGCGCGAGCACGATGGATCTGGAAATCTTCGAGCCGGAAGGCGGCGCACCGCTGGCCACGCAACTGGATGGTGAAGAATGGCCCGCGAGTCAGCGCGTGCGCATCGAAGCCGTGCCACGCGGCATCCGTCTGATCGTGCCCGCCGGCTGACTCGAGTTCAGCCGGGAAACATGGCCAGATAGGGCTCGGCTTCGCGCAACACGCGCGCAAAACTGGGGCGCGCGTGCAAACGTCCGAGATAAGCGCGAAGCTTCGGCGCGGTGGGCGGCACGGGGTGCACCTTGTCGGAGTAGAACAGCGCGGGGGCCGCCGCGCAGTCCGCCAAGCTGAACTCGCTGCCCACCGCCCAGCCCGTTTCCTCGAGGAAGCCCTCGGCAATTTCGTAGGCGGTATCGAGTCGGGCATGCGCTTGCGCGACGCCACGCGGGTCACGCTCACCCTCTGGCCTGATCTTGTCGTCGACAATCTTCGACATCGGCTCCATCACGTACAGGTCGAAGAAACGATCGCGCGCGCGCGCCTCGAGCGCGCGATCCGGCGAGCTCGGGAACATGCGCGCCGCCTTCGCGTCACGCTGCGCGAGGTACTCGATCACGATGCTCGACTCCGGCACATTGCGATCCTCCTCGGTATCGCGCAACAGCGGGAATTTTCCGAGCGGCGCGAGCTCGAGAAAGGCCCCGCGCTGCGCCGCGTCGCCCAGATCGACCAAGCGCTTTTCGAAGGGGATTTCCGCTTCATACAGGGCGATGAGCGCCTTCCAACAGTAGGACGCCAGTGGATGATAATAGAGCTCGAATGACATGATTCGTTTCCTTCACGCACGTCGTGAAAATCAACAATCAGCGAGAGGGCAGCCACCAGTGGTAGCCGTTGCTGCGAAACGGCAAGCCCAGCTCACGGCACACCTCCTCGATTAGATCGGGAGTAAAAAAGTAATTGCGTAACACGCTGATGCGTCCATCGCTGACCTCGACGCGATTGACCGCACGCACCGCCTCGCCATCATCGTGCGCGTACCAGGAGAGCAGCAGCGGTTCGCCGCGGCACACGAACAGCTCCAGGCGTGGCGGCGTGGGTTGAACGCCCGCGACGAACTGGGCATCCATTCCGCCCAATTCTGCCGCGCGCGCCATGCGCTGAACGCCGAACAGCATGCCTCGCAGCACTTTGCCCTCCGTTGCTTCCTCGACGGTCGCGCTCACCACTTCGATCGTGGCGTGGTCCAACAACAGCGCCGTCATGCCGGCGATGTCCTGAGCGTTGAAAGCCGCACAAAAGGCGCTGACGACCTCCGGGACCGCGGGTTTGGCCGCGACCGGCTCGGGCTCCTCCAACTTGCCGCGCCCTCGATGCAGCGCCGCCTTCACCGCACCGATCGTCGTCGCGAGCGCCTCTGCAATCTCTTCCAAACTGAGCTCGAAGACGTCCTTGAGCACGACCGCGGCGCGCTCTTGCGGGCCGAGCTGACCGAGCAACGTGTTCGCTACTTCACGAGTTGCCTGCGGATCGGGAGACGAAATGCCGAGCTCCGTTGCCGGCTGCGCCTTCGCCACGACCCGCTCGCGGCGCACGCGATCGATCCACAAATTCGAGGCCACGCGGAACAGCCAAGCGCGCGGATTCGGCGGCGCGTGCCCCATTCGGCTCAGCGTCGTGAACGCCTGCGCCAGCGTGTCTTGCGCCAAGTCCTCGGCGTCCCACGGGCTGCGCGTGAGGTAACGGCAATAGCGGTACAACTCGGTCCGCAGGGGCTCGTACACCTGCAAAAACTCGTGCCAGCTCCGGCGGGCTTCGCCGGAAATGGCTTCGAGTCGATCCGGGTCTAGGTCGGGCATGGCAGAACAACGAACGCGCGCGGCGGGAGGATACGTCGCCCAGAGTTTTTTTTGGGCGCTCTCTGGTTCCCGCAGCATCCCGGGCGCGCGGCCTAGGTTTTGGCCGAGAACGCCCGCCCGAACCCGAGTTCAGCCGGAAATGAGCTTCGTAACCAGCGCTGCCATTTCCGAGATCACCGTGCGGCTGGGCTCGGCAAAAAGTTCGTCCGCGGCGTGGATGAGCTGCGTGCGCTGCACTTCGTCGAGCCGCGTGAATTCACTGGGACCTTCGCCCAACGGCCACGCGCGCGCGTCCCAGGGCAATAGCGCTGCCGCGACGAACGGCTGCGCGCGCAGTTCGGACTCGCTCACTCCGGGGGTGCGCTCGTGCAACCGAGGCCTTCGCGGAACACCGCGACGCGCGCGTGGCCGAGCGCGGGCAGTGTCGTCTCGACCGTGACACGCGCAACGTCGTGACGGATGGCCCAAACATGCGGCAGTGGACTCACTTTGGGCGCAATGAAGCGCGTCTGAACGCGCTCGAAGTCTTCGCCGCTGTGCAGCCTGCGCGTGCACAGCTCGAACGCCGTGTAACCCGTGCCCGCGGGTGCGTGCTTCCCGGGACCAAGGGCTCAGCGCGGCGCCCAGCACCAAGGCCGTCGCGAGCGCGCCGAGCGACGCACGATGCAGCTTCTTTCGGTCCAAACGCGCGGAGGATGCCGAACAACCTCGGCGGCCACAATGCGAATGACCTGCATTTTCACTTGAGCACTTTTGTATAAGGGTAGCCGAGCAGCACACCGAAGGAGGACGTCGGATCGCCGGCGGATTCGAAGCCGTGGTGCTCGTAGAATTGGCGCGCGGTCTGCGAGCTGCGAAGCCTCAAGGTCGTAATACCCCAGTCGCGTGCGTGGTCTTCGAGGGCGAGCAGCAGTGCGTGGCCGACCCCCGTACGAACGAACACCGGCCCCACGTAGCAAAGGAGGATCTCACCCGAGCGATGAAGCGTGGCCACGCCCGCGATGGCACCGCCGCGCTCGGCGACTACCATGCGCGACTCGGAATCAGCGCACCAGCCGCGGAAGATTTCCGGAGTTTTGTTGCGCAGCCAGCGCTCGAGCGTCGGCGCGTCGTGCTGATGATCGAGCGCGCACAGCTCCGTGATCGAGGCACGAAGCACGACGGTCGCTTCGTGGGCGTCAGCGGGCGTCGCGAGGCGAGTGGTGACGATGCTCATCGGGGTCCTCAAAATACCGGCGTCCAGTGTGAGCGCCACAGCGCTGGAAATATTTCCGGGAACTCGCGGACATTTTAGGTGTCACACTCCTCGAAGCATGCGCTCCGGCACGGCGACTCAACTCACCTCGCTGCTCGGCTCGGCCGGGCTGCATGCGTGCGTAGTGCTCGTGCTGGTGCTCGCCGCGCGCAGGCCGCCCGTGCCGGAAACAGCGCCTCCCGAGCGGCCCGATGCATGGCTCGGAGCCAGCGCGGTCGAGGTCGACGCGGTAGCCACGCCGGAGGCGACGCCCAACATCGCCAATGCGGCGAGTTCGCCGGAATCGGAGGCGCAGCCGGCGGCCGAGAGCGCGAGTGAGGAGGCACCCGGGGTGGAGGAAAAACCTCAACCCGCGGTCGAGCGTCAGCCAGACGCAGCACCCGCACCCAAGCCCGCGCCCGCGCGACCTCGACCGCGCAAGCCCGCAAAGCCCGCGCAAGCAGCCGTCGCGTCCAACGCGACCGATGGCAGTCATGAGACAAACACGCCGGCCACCACGGGGGCGTTCGGTTCGGATTCGTTGCCCCCGGGAGTGCGCAGTTTGCCGGGTGCATTCGCGCGCGCGATTCCACCGGCCACCGGTGCGGACCCGATTTGGCAGAGTTTGCCCGCGGGCACCCAGCGGCCATTCATTTTGGCGGTCGAGGTGGACGCAGACGGCCACATCGGCAGCGCCAAGATTTTGGACGGGCACGAGGCAGGCGAGACACCGACGCAGTTCGAACATTTGCGGCAGCGCGTGATCGCGCTCTTGGGTGGCGGCTTGTTTGCGTTGCAAAACAACGGCACCGCGGGGCGTGACCTATTTCGGATCACGATCACGCTCTCCGACCGCCCGGTGCGAGCAGAGAGTGAGCCTGCGGAGTTGGTCGAGCGTGGCTTCGAGCCGCCGCGGGGCAACGCGCCAGGGCGAGCTTACTTCACGCTCGCTTCGGGTCGGCACTTCGAGGCCAAGGTCGAAGTGCTCGGCTCACCGCCGCGGCCCAAGCGGCCGTGACGCACGCGCTAAAACATGTGAAAGGTCTTGCCGTCGAAGAACAGCATGAACTCACCGCCGCACGCGAATTGGTCGAACTTCCAATCCGTCACGCTGAGGAACACCTCTTTCGAAGATAGTCCCCACATGCCGCCGGTACTGACCCGAGCGTTCGCGCTGTCAGCGACCGTGTCGACGTTTATCAAGAGCTCCACTTTCTCGCCGTCATAGCGGCCCATGCCGTTGTACGTGCGAAAGAACAGCTGCCCGTCGCTACTGCCCCAAAGCTGCGCGATGCCCCGACCGCTCGCGTCTGTACTGCCCGTTTCAATCACCGTCCATTTGCTGCCGTCATAATGCAACAATTGCCCGATGCGATTGCCGAGCCAGGTGTCGTTTGGTCCGAAGCTCCAAACCGCTCCATACTCGCCCGCGGGCACACCCGGGATGGCCACGAAATCCGCGTCGTTTTGGCTCTTCTCGTACACGGCCTGATCTGGACCGACGACCACGATGCGGTCTTCGTCCGCCCATAGGTTTTCGGCCAGCGCGGGCAACGTCAAATAGTGCGCCCATTGGCCATCGACGAGGCGGAGCAGCACATCGGGCAATATCGTTTGTCCGAGTTTCGAGTAGCCGAGCGCGTACGCGAGGCCTTTCCCGACCGTGAACAAGCGATCTGCAGGGAGCGGCGCGTCGAGCGTGACTTTGCCGGCTTGGGTGATGCGCCAAATCGCGAGCTCGTCGGGAAGGAACCCCGATAGCAAGAGCGCGCCCGAGTCGAACCCCGAAAGAAACATGGCTCCCGGCGAGCCCATGCCCGGCCCCGGAGGCACGGCGTAAAGCACGCGCCAACCCGTGCCGTCATTGAACTGCAGCGAAACACCTTGCTTACCGCACGAGGTGCCGGCCAGCACGTTGCAAGCCGCCCCGAACAGACCGAACACGCCGCGCGAGTCGGCCCAGACATCGAAGGCGTACTGATCGCCTTGGTGCTTTTCACACAGCAGCTCGGTGCTCTGCTTCCAGCCCGGCGCGCCGAGCGCAAAGGGTGGGTTCCACGCGGGCCGCGGCGGGCGCGTGTCGAGCGGAACATTGTTGTCCGCACCGCTCGCCCCCGCCGAACTCTTACTGCCACCGCTGGCCGTAGTGCCGCTCGCGCCCGTGGCGCCGCCCTTGACGCTCGACCCTGCGCGACCTGCATTCGGGTTGCCGCCCGCTTCGTGCCCCGCGCGGCTATCGCCAGCCGAGCCTGCGTCGTCACTCGAGCCACCGGAGCCACCGCCCGCGGCCGCTTGTTGGTCGACGATCGTCGCACCGCAGGCGACCAGGAACGCCACGCACGTCACACCCGCAAAACCCGCCCTAAATCCCATCCCCATGTTGTCACTACGGTAGCAGAAACGGCGAGGCGGGCGAGCGCGCGTCACGGCTGATTGGCCGCAATGATGCATTCTCGGATGTGATTGCCGCAGGCTTCGGTCGTGGACTCGGCGAAGTTAAAGTCCTTGGCGAAGTTACCCATCGTGCAAGAGCACGTGCTTTGCGCGCTCGCGGTCGCGGTGCACGTCAGTCGATAGAGCTTGTCGTCCAAGCACATCCGGCCCTCCATGCAGTCGCTCGCGCCGGGGCCGCCTGCGCGCACGCACGTGTTCGGAGGCGGACCAAGGTCGGCGCCGCCTGCCGTGCACGTGCGGAACGCGGCGATCTCTCGGTTGCAATCCGATTGGGCGGACGCCCAACGATAGATGCACTCGCTGTATCCGGGCGCGGCAGGGGCGAGATTCCCTTTCTCGAGACAGCTGGACATCTCCAGGCCAAGCTCGAGGCAGGCGCCGTTTTTGGCCGTCAAATCAGCTACACAGTCGCCGCGGCAAGTCGGACCGAACATCCAGATCTGGCCGCAATTCGAGAGCGAGTCGCACAGCCGGACGCACGAGGCAAATACCGCTTCCGGTGAGACGTCGACGGTGGCGGCGGCACCTGCATCGTTGCTCGAACCGGAGGTTCCGCCCGCGGCGTTGCCAGCGCTACTCTCGGCGCCGGCGTGCGCAGCACCGCCAACTGGTTCGGCGCCGCCCACGCCATCGCCCCCTGATGAAGCGGCCCGTCCTGCAACACCTGCGATGCCCGGCACGCCCGCGCCGTCGTAGCTCGGTCTACCCGCGAATGGGAAGGTGCCCCCGACCGAGCCCGTCGCGGCGCCCGCGCCCGTCCCTGCGCTGCTCGCCGAATCGCCGCCGGAACTATCGTCGAGAGCCGGCGAACTCGCACGGCCACCGCAGCCTGCGATCAACGCCACGCCGAAAATCCCGAACGCCAGAGTCACCCCGCTCACCGCCGCCATCTTGGTCAGGATAGCGGAGCACGCGAGTCGCGCCGCTGCACTTCAGCGTGAAGCGAGCGAATTACTTCGTGTAAGCGTGAAAATTTCCGAGTCGTGAGTGTGAATCAACACACCTTGCGCGCGCGCATCACTTGAGGGCCGCGTCGGCGACGATCAGTGGCAATTTCTTGTGTTTCAAGCGCTCGGGCGCGATCGGCGTCTCGATGCCTTCGTAGCCGCTGCCGTCGGGGCGATGCCCGAGCAACGCAAACTCACGGCGATAGTCGGAGAACTTGCCGCCGTTGCGCACGGCCGCGACCAGCGCGAGGCCTTCGGCTTCGCCGCCTTGGGCGAGCACGTATTCGATCCACGCCCACTTCGCGCTGACCGCGCGCACGTCGGCGCGGCCGCGCAGGCCTTTGCGTAGCCGATCGAGTTTGGCGTCCACGCGCGCCACGCCCGCGTATGGCATGCGATCGAGGGGCGTGTTGCGCTTGGCACAAAACGGCGCGACGCCGAGCGCGATCGGGCAGATCTTCGACAGTTCGCCGACGAACTTGACGCACTCATCGATGTCCTCGTCGGTTTCGCCGGGTAGGCCAATCATCAGGTACAGCTTCAAGCGATCGAAGCCGTAGCGGCGCGTGCGCTCGGCGGCAGCTAGGTAGTGCGGCTCGCGACCACGGCGATCGATCAAGCCGCGCATGCGTTCACTCGGGCCGTCGAGGGCGGTCGTCAGCGTCTTGTGTCCGGCTTTGCGTAGGGCGGCCACGAACTCTTCTTTGAGCCGGTCCGGACGCAAGCTCGAGAGGCCCACTTGCATGCCGCGTTCGGCGAGTTCACTGACGATTTCGATGATCTTCGGGTGATCGCTGACGGCCGCGCCGACTAGGCCCACTTTCTTCACGTCCGCCGGGATTTTCTCGAAAATGACCTCTTTGGGCACGATGCGCATGCCGCCGTTGGTCGAGCGGCGCATCACGCAATAGGTGCAACCGCGCGAGCAACCGCGTTCGCTCTCGATCAGGAACATGTTCGAGAGCTCGGTGTGCGGCGTGCGAATCGCACTGTACGCCGGCAAGAGCGCGTCACTGCAGGCGCCGATCTGCGCGAGCGTGCTGCCGTGGTGTGCGGGCACGAAGATGTTCGGGTGCGCGGCGAGCGTTGCGAGAGCCGCCGCGCGGTTCGGCGCGCGGTAGATGGCCTCGATCGCGAATTCGACGATGCTCTCGGCTTCGCCCATCACGATCGCGTCCACGATCGGCGCGAGCGGGAGAGGATTGGAGAACGTCAGCGGGCCGCCCGCGAGAATGAACGGCGACTGTTCGTCGCGCTCGGTGCGCAAGACCGGGATCTTCGACGCATCGAGCATGCGCACCAGGCCCGCGATCTCGAGCTCGTAGGCGACGCTGACGGCCAAGATCGGGAATTCACCGAGCTCGCGCAGGCTCTCGTAGCTGAGCGGGCGCTCGATTTCGGCACCCGCGCGGTCGCCTTCGTCCGGCAGGAACACGCGCTCGCACATGGCCTCCGGCATGGCTTGGATCGCGCGATAAATGCGCTGGTAGCCGAGCGAGCTCATGCCCACGTGGTAGGGCGACGGATAAACCAAGGCCACGCGGGCCGGGGCATCCTTGTCGATGCGACCGATCTCATCAGACAGCCGCGTCTGAATGAGGCGTCTTGTCGCACTGGAAAGCATGGGCGGCCGAGTATAGCTGGATTACCGCTACCGGCGAGACGACGGAGCAGCTTTCGCGGACTTCAACCCAACCCCCACCCCAAAACCCAATGCTATTGTAGCGGGGTGAAGCTCGTTCCCCTGCTGGGGCCCACCGCGCCGGACAGCACGCTGATTTACGATTGGAATGGCGCTGGCGCCGCCAAGCCCGCCCCGCTCTCCGTCACTCTGCTGGACGAGACGCTGCGGGACGGCCTGCAAAGCCCGTCGGTCAAGAACCCGTCTCTGGCCGAGAAGCTGGCTGGACTCGAGTTGATGAACGAGCTCGGCATCGAGTACGTGAATGTGGGGTTGCCCAGCGCTTCGCCGCGCGCGCTCTCGGAAGCGGTGGAGTTGTGCCGCGCAATTGCGGCGCGGCGCTACGCGATCCGGCCGGTGTGCGCCGGGCGCACCATGATCTCCGACGTGTCGGCGATCGCCGAAGTGTCGCAGCGCGCGGGGATCGCGATTGAAGCGTCGCTATTCGTGGGGTCGAGTCCGATCCGCGCGGTGGCGGAGGACTGGGATCTGGAACTATTGCTCTCGCGCTCGCGCAGCGCGATCGACGAGGCGCGCCGCGCGGATCTGCCGGTCACGTTCGTGACCGAGGACACGACGCGCGCTCGGCCGGAAACGCTACGCGCGCTGTTCACGCTCGCCGTCGAGCGCGGCGCGGCCCGCATTTGCTTGTGCGACACGGTCGGTTTCGCAACCCCCGAGGGTGTCGCCGCGGTCACGCAATTTTCTCGAGAAATCGTGGGCCCGCGGGTGGGCATCGATTGGCACGGGCACAACGACCGCGGGCTCGCGGTGGCCAACGCCCTGAGCGCCGCCCGCGCAGGCGCCGATCGCCTACACGCGACCGCGTTGGGCGTCGGCGAACGGGTGGGCAACCCGGCGATGGAGCTCTTGCTCTTGAACCTGGTGCTGTCGAACTCACCGCGCTCACTCGAGCGCATCTCCGCGTACTGCGAACACTTCAGCCGCGCGCTCGGCATCGCGGTCAGTGACAATCAGCCGCTGATTGGCAAAAATGCTTTTCGCACTGCAACCGGCGTACACGCCGCGGCCATCGCCAAGGCCGAAGCCAAGAGCCAGTGGCTGGGTGACCACGTGTACAGCTTGCTATCCGCGGCGAGCGTTGGTCAGCAAGCGTCGATCGGTATCGGACCAATGTCGGGGGCGTCCAATGTGCAACACTGGTTGTCCAGTCACGGCATCATTGCCAGTGAGCCATTGCAGCGTGCCATTTTGGAACGCGCAAAAGCCGCCGATCACGTGCTGACGGACGAGGAACTTTTGTCGGTAGTCAGCCGCGTGCGCCGTGAAATGTGAGTGCGCTCAGGCGCCGGACCACTTTCGCTCCCATTTTTTAGCGATTTTCGCCGGGAGGGCTCATGAAGGGCGCGGATTCTCCGTTCTAAACGAGCGTGAGAGAATCATTGGATCCCCTAGCGTCGGCGCGACGGCAAGTGCTTCACGTCCCGACCAGCCCGACGAGTTTGATGAGCGCGGCCTCGGCCCACACCGTCAAGCCGAGCCTCGAGCCGGGTCCAGAGTCGAGCGCACGACGCAAGGGCAAGGTGTCGTTCAAGATTGTGGCGCTGGCCGTGGGCTCGGCCGCCTTCGGTTTGGCCGGCGCGAGCGCGCTGTCGCACTTCCGCGCACGCCCGGCGCCCATCATGCAGATCGTGAGCGGGAGCCCCGCGCTGAAAAAGAGCACCGACGGCGAGAGCGTCCGCTGGCACGCGAGCAAGAGCAAGATCTACTTCGATGCCTCGCTCGACAGCGCGGGCAACCACGCGCGCGAAGCGGTGCAGCTCGGCTTCGGCACCTGGATCGGCACCGGCGCGAAGCTGCCGAGCTTGGATTTCGACACCACGACCGGCGCGAAGTTCGGGCAAGTGCCGAACGGTAAGAGCGAAGTCATGTACGGCCCCATCACCCTCGCCGGACACGAGAACGATCTGGCGCTGACGGTCACCTTCTCCGATCCGAAATCGGGCGAAGTCGTCGAGTCGGACATGATCTTCAATAGCCGTCACCCGTTCGGCATTTTGCCGTACTCGCCGATGGCGACCACGCAATCCGCGAGCCTCGGCAACGAGTCGGGCTGCGACCAAAAATACGACCTGCAGAGCGTCGCGACGCACGAGGCCGGGCACTTCTTCGGCCTGGGTGAAGACTTCGACGATAAGCCGGCCACGATGTACTACACGACCGGCCGCTGCGAGACGAACAAGCGCGTCCTACAGGGCTCCGACGAAACCACGATGAGCGCCCTGTACGTAGCCAGCGCCGCGGGCGACGACGAGGCCGGCGACACGGCCAAGGGTTGCGGTGGAGCGCGCATCGGCCAAGGTCAAACCGGCGGCTCGATCCCGATGTTGTCCATGGCCGGGCTGCTCGGCTTCGTGCTCTGGCGACGCAAGCGGAGCTGAGCCGTCGCTAGGCGTGCAGGATGCGGATACCTGCACATTGCATCGATGGTCCGGGCCCCAGGCAGTAACGTGAGGGCTGCGCCCGCAAGACGCGCCACGAAGTCGGTCGTCGGGTCGATGATCAGCGAGCGCAAGATCTGCGACGGCGGAGAGGAACGATTTTTCGCGTCCTGACCTTTACGCGGCGGGCGCGGGCAGACAAGCTGCGCGCGCCGTGAACGAAACGCCCCCGAGTGACAAACCGCCGGCAAAGCCGGAGAAGAAACAGCGCCGTGCCCTGAGTCACGTGGGCGGCGAGGTGCGCGTCGTGGGCGGCTCCGAGCAAGATCGGGAGCGGCTCACGTATGCGCTGTCCGTCGACCCCGACGAGAACGCGACCATGGCGCACGTGCACGGGTTTCACACTTACCCCGCGCGCTTGCATCCGGAGACCGCGAGCCGCCTCGTGGAAAGCTTTTCGCCGCCAGGTGGGCGCGTGCTCGATCCGTTTTGCGGTTCGGGCACGGTGGTCGTCGAAGCGCGTCAGCTCGGGCGTCAGGCCTTCGGGATCGACGCAAACCCGCTGGCGGTCGCGCTCGCATCGCTCAAATCCAACGGTTCTACGCCGGAATTTGCGGAAGCACTGACCCACGCCGCGGCCGCGGTGGTCGCGCACGCCGACACACGGCGCTTGCAGAAGCTCGGTCCGACTCGCAAATACGGCAATGCCGATCGCGAGGTGTACGACGCGCACGTGTTGCTCGAGCTCGACGGGCTACGCGACGGCATTTTCCAGATCAAGACCACTGAGGTGCGGCGCGCGCTCTTGCTCGTGCTGTCGGCCGCGCTCACCAAGGTGAGTAAAAAGCTGGGTGACACCGCGCCGCGCACCGCGCCCAAGCGGCTCGCGGGCGGCTTCACGATTCGCTTCTTCGAGACCAAAGCCAAAGACCTGGCTCAGCGTTTGCTCGACTACAGCGCACTTCTGCCGCCCAATGCGCCCGCCGCCAAGTGTGCGGTGGGAGACGCGCGTGACCTGTCGCTGATCACGCCTGCGTCGCTCGACTTGATCCTGAGTTCACCGCCGTATCCCGGTGTTTACGACTATTTCGATCACCACGAGTTGCGTTTGCGCTGGCTGGGCATGGACGAGACCGCGTTCGAAGCCAACGAAATCGGCGCGCGACGCCGCCTCTCCGGGATTGGGTTTCAAGCGGCCGTGCAAACTTGGGAAAACGAGTTCGGCGCATGCTTGGATGCGTTCCGCGAGGCGCTTGCGCCGCAGGGCAGCATCGCGCTCGTGATCGCCGACTCCGTGCTAGGCGGTCGTGCGTTGTACGCGGACGAGGCCGTGCGTGATCTGGCGATCGCTCGCGGTTTGGTCTTGGCCTGCTTGGGCTCGCAAGAACGCCCCTACTTCCACGAACCCACGCGCGCGGCATTTCGCCAGAGTCCTCGCCGGGAGCACGTGCTCGTGCTCAGGCATCCCAGCCGTAAATCGTTTCGGAACCGATGAAGCATCAAAATCGCCTGGCCTCGGAGACGAGCCCGTACCTCCTGCAACACGCGCACAATCCGGTCGAGTGGTACCCCTGGGGGCCTGAAGCGCTGGCGCGCGCGGCCGCCGAAAATAAGCCGATTTTGCTGAGTATAGGCTACGCCGCGTGCCACTGGTGCCACGTCATGGAGCGCGAGTCGTTCGAGAGCGAAGCGATCGCCGCGCAGATGAACGCAAGCTTCGTGTGCATCAAGGTGGACCGCGAAGAGCGTCCGGACTTGGACGAGATCTACATGGCGGCGACGATCGCGCTGTCCGGCAGCGGGGGCTGGCCGATGACGGTGTTCCTGACGCCCGAGCAAAAGCCGTTTTTCGCCGGCACGTATTTTCCGCCCATCGACAAGTATGGGCGACCTGGCTTTCCGACGTTGCTCAAGAACATCGAAGAGCTCTGGCAGAGTGATCGCCAGACGCTGCTCGAACAAGCCGCCGAGCTCTCCGAGCACGTGGCGCAGCAAGCGCGCGTTACGGCACCGCTACCCATCGGTCGAGAGGCGATGCGTGCGGCCGCACGCCAGCTGCACGGCAGCTACGACGCGCGCCACGGTGGCTTCGGTAAAGCGCCGAAATTCCCGCCCTGCTCGTCGCTCGCGCTCCTGCTCCGCCACCACCGCAACGTGCCGGATGGCTCATTGCGGGAGATGATCACCGGCACGCTCGACGGCATGAAGAACGGCGGCATGTACGATCACCTCGCGGGAGGCTTCGCGCGCTACTCGACGGACGAGCGCTGGCTCGTGCCGCACTTCGAGAAGATGCTGTACGACAACGCGCAGCTCGCGAGTGTGTACTTGGAAGCGTACCAAGCGACGCGCGACCCGGAGTACGCGCGCGTCGCGCGGGAGACGCTCGACTACGTGATTCGCGAGATGCAGGAGCCGAACGGCGCGTACTACTCGGCCACGGATGCCGATAGCGAAGGCGTGGAAGGCAAATTTTTCGTCTGGGCGCTGGACGAAGTGCTCGAGATTTTGGGCCCGGAAGCGGGTGAGCGCTTCGCCGCGTATTACGACGTGACCGCCAAGGGCAATTGGGAGGGGCAAAACGTGCTCAACACCCCGCGCCCGCTCGAGCGCGTGGCCGACGAGCTGGGTTTGCCCGAGCCGGTCTTGCGCGCGGAGCTCGAACGGTCGAGAAAACAGCTGTATCAGGCTCGCAAATTGCGCGTGCCCCCGCTGCTCGACGACAAAATCTTGAGCTCGTGGAACGGTCTGATGTTGTCGGCGATGGCCGCCGGTTATCGCGTGCTCGGGCATCGGCACTATTTGGATTCGGCGGAGCGCGCGGCAAACTCGTTACTATCGCGCATGGTACGCCCGGACGGCGGCCTGTTCCACACCGCGCGCGGCGCGCGCGCCCATGTGCCTGGATTTTTGGAAGACTATGCGTTCCTCGCCGACGGCCTGATCGATCTTTACGCGGCCGGCGGCTCGGCGCGCTACTTGCGCGAAGCCGAGCGGCTCACACAGCGCCTGCTTGCCGACTTCGACGACGAGGCCAGCGGCGCATTCTTCAACACCGCGAAAGACAGTGAAACTTTGATCGCGCGCCCCCGCGAGGGCAATGACAATGCCATCCCGAGCGCGAACGCGGTGGCCGCGCGCGCCTTGGCCAAGCTGGCCTCGCACCTCGACCGCGCCGAGTACCGCGAACGCGCCGCGCGCGCGCTGCGGGCCTATGGCAAATTCGTGGAGCGTTCGCCGCGCTCATTCGCGACCAGCCTGTGCGTGGTCGACTTTCTGCTGCAATCTCCGCTGGAAATCGTGCTCGCGGGCGTGCCGGGCGAAGCCAGCTACGAGGCCCTGCGCAAGGCGCTGGGACAGCGCTATTTGCCGAACGCGATCTTCGCGCACGTCGATCCGTCGCGGCCCGATCCGGACGCGGCTTCACTCCCGCTCAGCCAAGGCAAAGGGCTCGTGGGCGACAAAGCCGCCCTGTACGTGTGCCAGAATTTCACCTGCGCCGCGCCCGTGCTCGATGTCGCAGACTTGGATCGCGCGTTGAGCACCGCGGTGCCCGCGGTGTCTGCGCACAGCATCGCGCGCCCCGGCCTCGTGGGACGCGCCACGCCGGAAGGCACGCGAACGCGCACCGCGCGCCTCCCGACCCACGCGCACAACCAGCTCACCGACACCGGTCTATTCGTCAGCGGCATCGGTTTTGGCGGCTACCGTGTGGACGATCAGCAGCCGGAGCAACGCGCCGCGCTGGAACTCGCGCTGCGCTCCGGCCTGAACCTGATCGACACCGCCACCAACTATGCCGACGGCCGCAGTGAGCGGCTGATCGGTGAAGCGCTGGTGAGCCTGAGCGACAAGCGCGAGCTGGAACGCGCCGAGGTCGTGCTCGTGTCCAAGATTGGCTACGTGCAAGATCGGAACTTGGAGCTCGCCGCTGCGCGCAAGAAGCTCGGCAAGCCATTTCCGGAAATGGTCGAATATAGCGAGGGTTTGTGGCATTGCGTGCACCCCGAGTGGCTCGCGGAGCAGCTCACGCACTCGCTCGAACGCCTGGGCGTCCAGACCCTCGATGTGCTGCTGTTGCACAACCCCGAGTACTTCTTGGCCGACGCGGCCAAGCGCGGCCAGGGGCCGCTGAGCACGGTGCGCGACGAATTCTATCGCCGAGTCGAGCACGCCTTTCGTTACCTCGAGACCGAAGTCGAGCGCGGGCGCATCGCCTACTACGGTGTGTCGAGCAACACCGCGACGGGCGCGCCGGCCGCGCGCGACACGACCGAGTTTGCACGCCTGTGGGCCGCGGCAGAGGCAGCCGCGCCGGGCAAGCATCACTTTCGGGTTCTGCAGGTGCCACTGAATTTGCTCGAGAGCGGCGCGCTGTTCGCTCCTAGCGGCAGCGAGAGCGTGCTCGCGCAGGCGCAGGCGCGCGGCGTGGCCGTGCTCACGAATCGCCCCCTCAACGCCATCCGCGGCGGCAGCATCTTGCGGCTTGCGGAACCGAATCGCCCCGAAAAGGCACCCAAATTCGACTTCGTGCGCGGCAACTTACTGGCCCTCGAACGCGAGTTTCGGGAGACCATCGCGCCCTCTTTGGAGCTCGGCGGCGGGCTCGAGCCGGACGATCTGTTTGCCTGGGGCGATCGCATCTTGGAGATCGAACCGCGTGTCTCGAGCTTGGTGCAGTGGGAAGAGATCGAAGCCCACGTGATCGCGCCCGCGCTGGGCAAGGTCTTGCGCGGTTTGGATGGCGCCTTGAGCGGCGAACTCGCGGAACGCTTCCGTGACTTTCGCGGCCGCTACCTGCGCGATCTCGAGGGCCTGTTCTTGGCCATGCGAAATCTGGCGGCGGACCGCAGCGCGGGTCGACTGCGCGCGATCCAAACCGGTCTCGGCGCGCACCTCGAGCCCGGCTTGAGCTCCGAGCCGCTCTCTCGCCAGGCCTTGGTCACGTTGCGAGCGCTGCCCGGCGTCAGCTGCGTGCTGCTCGGCGCGCGCAGCCCCAAGTACGTGGAAGACGCGCTGGCCGCGCTGGCCCTGCCCAAGCCAAAGGACCCCGTGGGCGCGCTGGCCGCCCTGCGCGAGAACTGAGCGAACTACGCACGACTGTGAACTGGTTGAACCAATTTGCGTACCGGGGTTCACAGTTATCCCCAGAACAGTGTGTAAGTTGTTGAAATCAGGTGTCAAATAGTTGGCACGGGATTGGCTCTCGCTGAGCAGGAGCCAGCATGCACCCTGCCATCGCTTGTGTCTGCGTTGCCGCCTGTTCGCTGTGGAACATCGCGGGCTGTCTTGCCATTGCCCGGGTCCGAGGAGCGTCGCTCCCGCCCGGACCAGCGGCGGGCCCCGTGAGCGTGCTCAAACCGCTCAACGGAGCCGACGAAGACCTAGCCGCGAACTTACGCAGCTTCTTCGAACAAGACCAGCGCGAGCTGGAGCTCGTGTTTGGCGTGACCGACGCGGAAGATCCGGCGTTGCGCGTGGTGGCTGAGCTGCAGCGCGAGTTTCCGAACGTGCTTTGCCGAGTCGTCGTCCACGCGGGCGGGAACGCGCTGAACCCGAAGGTGCGCAATTTGCTCGGCATGTTGCCGCACGCAAGTCACGATCTGCTCTTGATCAGCGACAGCAACGTGCGCGCTCCGCGCCACTACGTGCGCGAACTCGCGCAGCTGCACGCGACCCGGGGCGTGGGCATCGTGACCAACTTGTTCGCCGGCACGCGCGAACGCACGCTCGGTGCGGCGCTCGAGAACGTGCAATTGAACGGCTTCTGCGCAGCGGGCGCCGCGCTGCCCACGCTCAGTGGAGATGCGGCCGTAATCGGCAAATCGACGCTTTTCTCGCGGCGCGCGCTCGATCGCCTGGGTGGACTCTCACGCTTGTCGTGCGTACTCGCCGAAGACTTCATCTTGGGTAAGATGTTCGAACGAGCCGGCGAGCGGGTGCTGATTGCGCCCACCGTGCTCGAAAATCCGAACCGCGAGCTCTCGCTCCGCGCCGCGTTCGCGCGTCACTTGCGTTGGTCGATGCTACGCTGGCGTTTGCGCCCGCTGGCCGCCGCGCTGGAGCCGCTCACGAGTCCGCTCTTGATGTTGCCGTTTGCTTGGCTGTTGCTCGGGCCCTTCGCCTGGCTCTGGCTCGCGACATTGCTCGCCGTGAGAGATTTGGGGGGTTGGGTGCTCCTGCGCGGCTGGGGTCGGGCATGGATCCCGCTCTTGCTCGGCCCCGTGCGTGAGCTCGCCGCGCCGTGCGCTTGGCTGCTCGGTACGTTCAAGCGGCACGTCACTTGGCGCGGCCAGCGCCTGCGCTTGTCGTCAGGGACGTTGCTCTACGCGGAGCCGGCGGCGAAGCGCTGACTCAGCCGTAACGCGCCGGAGTATCGGCGGAGGTCGGTGTTTGCGCGCGGATCCCGAACACTTCGAGATCGAGCACGCGACGCACGAGCTGGAACTCGCTACACAACTCGCCGACCACCAAGTCGAGGCCGAGGAGATCTCCGCGCTTGATCTGCTTTTCGATCTTCTCGGACAACGCTGCCATGCGTAGCGCGCCGAAGTTCCCGCACGCGCCCTTGACCGAATGGATCACGCTCAGCAGCTTGCGCTCGCCACGCTCGTCCGCCGCTTCGCGCAATGACTCCAAGCGCACCGCCATGTCCTCCACGAAGATCAGGGACAGCTCTTCGACGATGCGCGGCGAGCCGGCTTCGTCGGCCAGCTCTTGCAAGCGCGAAAGATCGACCGACGCATTCGGCAAGCCGGTCGCCGCCGCGGCCGGCGCCGTAAAAGCTGCCCGCTGAGCGGACTCGGGCAAGGGACGCTGCATGCTCTCGGCGGCACGCTCAGGCGGCGCCATGGCCAGCCAGAGTGAGGCCTTGCGACGCAGTGTGGAGAGCGAGAACGGCTTGGCGATGAAGTCGTCCATGCCCGCATTGAGACACGCCTGGCGCGCCCCCGGCACGGTGCCCGCGGTCACGGCCAAGATCGGCACACGCCGATTCGGACCCTCGACGGCGCGGATTTGGCGCGTGGCCTCCAAGCCGTCGAGATCGGGCATGTGGCAGTCCATGAGCACCAAGTCGTACTTGCCTTGGTGAAACTTGCGCACCGCTTCACGCCCGGTGGGCGCAACGTCGACCTCACAGTGCAGCGTGCGCAGGACGCGCTCGATCAGCATGCAATTGAACTCGTTGTCCTCGGCCAGGAGCACGCGGTGCACTTCCTTCTCGGCCCCGAGGCGGAAACCGGCCGGGGTCATCGCGCGCGGCGGCGTCGATTTACCCTTCTCGGTCACGTCATTCAGCATCTGGTCAATCACTCCCAAGAGTTGCTGACCGGAGCGGTGTACGTTCTGCGCGGCCACCCGCTGTTCGGGGTCGAGCTGACCCTCGAGCAAGAGCTCGCTTGCGCCGATCACGACCGTCATCGGGGTGCGCAGGTCGTGGCCCAATGCGGACGAGGCAAATTGCAGAGGATTCGTGGGCTCGTCGCGGAAGCGGTGCGCGAAACGCAGCAGCAAGGTCTGCCATTGCTCGAGGCTCGGCGGCTCGTTCGCATCGACGCCCGCGGACTGGAGCTCGCGCAGCATCTCCGGCGGCAGCGAGAGCGGGGGCTCGCTGGGAGCCGAGCTCATGCGACGTCCCTCGATAGGTCGAGCGTGGCGATGCGCCGGTACAACGTGGCGCGGCCGATCCCGAGCAGCTTGGCGGCCTTGCCGACACTGCCCTGGGTGGCGCGCAGCGCACGTTGAATGGCGCGCCGTTCGAGCTCGCGCAGCGGCAAAATTTCGTTCTCGACGTGGCCATTCGAGCTCGCGCCGTTGCCTGGAATCACCGACAGGCCGAGTGAGGGTAAACCCAACTCGCGAATGTCCGGCGGCAAGTCCGCCAAGTTGATTTCGTCCCCGCGACACGCGAGCAAGCTACGGTGAACCACGTTCTGCAGCTCGCGCACGTTTCCCGGCCAGCGGTGGCGCGACATGGCCTCCAGTGCCTCCGGCGAGATGCGGTGCACTTGGCGTCCGACGTCGGAGGTCAGCGTGCGCAAAAAGTGCCCCACCAGCAGCGAAATGTCTTCCACGCGATCGCGCAGCGGCGGCAGGTGGATCGGGTACACGACCAAGCGGAAGTACAAATCTTCACGGAAGCGACCGGCCTCGACTTCCGCGCGCAGATCGCGGTGAGTGGCGCAGACCATGCGTACGTCGATCGGGATTTCACCCGAGCCACCCACGCGCCGAATCGTCTTTTCTTGCAGGGTTCGCAGCAAGCTGGCTTGCGTCTGCAAGCTCATCTCGCCGATCTCGTCCAAGAGCAGCGTACCGCCGTTGGCTTGCTCGAAGCAGCCGCGACGCATCTGCGTCGCACCGCTGAAGGCGCCGCGCTCGTGCCCGAACAGCTCCGACTCCTGCAGCGACTCGGGAATGCCGGCGCAGTTGATGGCCACGAACGGGCCGCGACGGCGCTGTCCGCCGCTGTGAATTGCGCGCGCGACCAGCTCTTTGCCGGTGCCGCTCTCGCCGGAGATGCACACCGCGACCTCGCTCTCCAGCACGCGTTGGACTTGGTGGGCGAGCTCGCGCATGGGCGGGCTTTTGCCGACGATCGCGCCCAAAACCGAGCGCTCGGTGAGCGCGCTCTCCAAGCGACGCACGTTGATCACGAGCTCGCGGCGTTCACGGGCGCGATGCACGGCGAGCAGCAAGCGATCACGATCGAGTGGCTTGGTGATGTAATCGTACGCGCCTGCGCGCATCGCCGACACGGCGGTTTCGAGCTCACGCTGGGCGGTAACGACGATGATCGGCAATTCGGCGTCACGCGCGCGCAGGTGTTGAATGACTTTGATGCCCGTGACCTCGCCCAAACCGAGGTCGACGCAGGCAACCGTGGGCAACTCGCCTTCGGATTCGAGAACGCTGCGCGCAGAGTCGTGCTCCGCGACCCGGTAGCCGGTGCGCTCGAGCCAGAAACGCATCAAGCGACGCGCAGTCGGGTCGTCATCGACTACGGCGACTAGGTCCGAAGTCCCTTGAGCAGACACCGCGCCGGTTTCTTCTTCGATCATCGTTCGTTAGGTGAAACGCACGATCTGGTCCCACCTTTAGACTGAGCGGTCTCACGCGATCAGTTTGAGACGGCGGAAGCCGTCATTTGCGGCAAATGTCGCACCCTGACGCCATCACTTAAGTAATGATTGTTGCTGGGGGTCCGGCGCGCGCGATCGCCGGCGGGCCCGTCCAACCGGCGTTGGAACGGCGCTCGCATTGACCCCAGCAGAGTGGCCGCCGCGCATAAAAATCCGAGTCTTCAGAAGTTCCCTCATCGATACGGCATGCTCCGCGCGAGCGGCGAGACGGTGGAAGGTCCGCGTCCCTGCGATTGGTTCGACGTCTTCGACGACGAGCGCGGGAACCTGGTTCTCGTGCTGATGGACGTACAGAGCAGCGGAGATTCGCCCGATTCCTTCCTGGCCGGCCTGATTCAAAGCACGAAAGCGGCCCTGCAAGGCCACGAGCCGCTGCACCAGGTGGTCGGCGAGCTCGAGCTCCAGCTGGCGGCTCACCCCGGCGTCGAAGCCGGCCTCGTCGTCTTGCGCTTGAGTCAGCGGGACGCGAAAGTGGAGGTGCTGAACGCCGGAATGCCGGCGATCGCCAACACCGGCCCCGCGGGGCGGCTCGACTTTTACCCGGCCCTATCCAGCCCCGTCGGGCGACGAGTCGGAGAGGTGCATCCGTACGAGCTAGTGCCGCTGATCTGGGGTGGCACTTGGCTCGCGGTCAGCGACGGAATGCTGAACGGCTCTTTGGACGAAGAGAACGTCGCCGCGCTGTGCGCCAAGCTCGATCTATCGAAGGCAGGGCTCACCCTCGCCGAGGCCAGCCCCGAGAATCTGTACGATGCATTCCAAGCGGTACTGACCGCCGCTCGCTTCCTGCGTGACGACGCGACCGGCGTGCTGATCGCAGCCGACCCCCAGGCGCGCTTCCAGTCCGGGATCCGCTGAGCCGGCGCGCGCTAGATCCCGAGCACGGAAGCGGGTAGCGTTCGGGGTCGATGAAGATCCAAACCGCCACCATCGAGCGCTTGCGCGACGCATTGCTTCAAAGCGGGCGGCGGCCGAGCATGGTCGCGTCGTCCGCGTACGAGACGCTCACCCGCGAGGGGTTGCTCACGCCGGAGGAGGTGGGGGCGATCAATCGCGTCGAGCCGCTGGCCGAAACCATGTTCTTGATGATGGCGGCGGACGGCACGCTGGCCGACGTCGAGCGCGATGCGGTGCGCGGCGCGATCCGCGGTTTGACCGATAATCTGCTGCGTACGGGCACCATCAACGTCATGCTCGAGGGCTACGCCAAGCGCCTGGCCGAGAGCGGTCGCGACGCGCGCCTGCACGAGATCGCCGACGAAATCGCGGAAGATCCCAACGAGGCGGAAGGCGCGTTCGCCCTCGCCGCCGCCGTGGCCCTCGCCGACGATGACGTGAGCGACGAAGAAAACGCGTTCATCAATCAACTGGCGGAGTGGTTCGGCATCAGCGCCGCGCGATCGGCGGAGATTTTGGATCAGCTCGACGACGATCGCGACGCGGACTGACGTCGTGGGTCGGGCGGATCGAAAAACAGCCCGCTTCGTCGCGCGCCCCGAACTCGCTGCCGCCGAGCGGCTGGGAGATCGCGCGCAGGTGTGACACGAACGCGCGCCGCGACTCGACCTCGTTCGGGCGCAGCGCGCGCGGCTCGTAGCCATCGATGACAATCGGGCACACCACTGCTTCCGCGGCGTATCCGCGGCGCAGGCGCAGTTTGGCGATCATGCCGCGCGCCGTCCCGGGCACGTCCGAGCGCGCGTCGAACACGAGATTGCCCAAGCTGTAGAACACGGGCCGCGACTCGAACCAGGCCACCCCTTGCATGACGTGTGGGTGGTGCCCAATCACGGCATCGACGCCCAGGCTCATCATCTCGGCGACGAACGCGCGCGCCCGCGGGAACGGGGCCTCGGTGTACTCCTCACCGCCGTGATAGCTGAGCAACACGAAATCGGCTTCTCGGCGGGCGCGCATCACGGCGTCGCGCAGCCGCGCCGGGTCCGCCCAAGCCACGTGATGCCGCGCCTGCTCTTGCTCGAACACGCCCAGGTTCCAAACCTGCGTGACCGCGAACAGCGCAACTTTCGCGCTGCGCACATCCACGATCGCGGGCCGATAGGCCGCCGCTTCGTCCACACCGGTACCGGCATGCTGCACTCCCGCGCGGTCGAGGTTTGCCAACGTCTCGAACATGCCGCGACGGCCGTAGTCCCAAGAGTGATTGTTTGCCGTCGAAACCATGCCCACACCCGCGCGCGCCAACGCGTCTGCGCCTGCGGGCGGCCCGGTGAAAACCAAGTCGTGATGCGGAGACTGCGTCTCTCCTCGTTGATCGCTGAGCGGTGCCTCCAAATTCACGAAGCGCAAATCGGCGTCACGCCACAGCGGCTGCACGGAGCGGAGTGGATCGAAATCGGCATCGACGAGCAGGCGTTGCCCGCATTTACGGCCGAAATTCACGTCTCCACCGAACGCGACCAGCACCGACTCTTCGTCGGCACGCACGCTCGGTGCAGTCGGCGAGCGGCTCGCGCCCGCCCTCTCCGAGGCCACTCGCTCGGACCAATGTGAAGATGCTTGCTGATTTGTCGGCGGGCTCGCGCAGGCGATCGAAACCGCACATGCGGCGGCAAGCGAGCACGCGCGCAGCCGGCTTTCAGCGCGGCGCGAACGGCGCGCGCGCGAGCTGCCGGCAATCTGAGTGAGTGATCTTGTCAGAGCTTGTTTGTTCGCGAAAGGAGCGGTGAAATCTCGGTTCGGCGTACTGTCCGAACAATCAGCGCTCGGGCAGAACGCGGCAGACGCGGCAGAACGCGCGTGCAACTAGCGCTCACCGTTCGGCCTGGCAAGCAACAAAGCCATCGACTTCGACCCGGACACTGAGTACCAGTGGTGCTGTGAAAATCGCCGTCGTTGGTTCTGGGTACGTAGGGTTGGTGGCAGGCGCCTGTTTCGCTGATTCAGGCACCAATGTCATGTGTATCGACGTGAACGAAGCCAAGCTCGCCAAGCTGCGAGCGGGCGAGGTTCCGTTCTTCGAGCCGCGCTTGGCAGACCTGCTGAAGCGCAATTGGCCTCACCGCTTGGACTTCACCTCGAGCTTGCCGGACGGCATTCGCGGCCGTGAGGTCGTGTTCGTCGCCGTCGGCACGCCGCCGCAAGAAGACGGCTCGGCCGACCTTTCGTACGTACTCGGCGTGGCGGAAGAGGTGGCCAAGGCGGCCGAGCACGACATCGTGCTGGTGTTGAAGAGCACCGTCCCCGTGGGCACCAATGAAAAAGTCCGCGCCGTGGTCGAACGCTTCGCGAAGCACAAGATCAGTGTCGTCAGCAACCCGGAGTTCTTGAAAGAGGGCGACGCGGTGAACGACTTCTTCAAGCCGGACCGCATCGTGATCGGTACCGATGACGACCGCGCGTATGAGCTCTTGGAGCGCTTGTACTCACCGTACAACCGTCAGCGCAGCCGCATTCAGCGCATGAGCCCGAAGAGCGCCGAGATCGTGAAGTACGCGTCCAACGCCATGCTCGCCACGAAGATCAGCTTCATGAACGAGATCGCGAACCTGTGCGACGTGGCCGGCGGTGACGTCGAGCACGTGCGCTTGGCCGTCGGCTCGGACGAGCGCATCGGCATGCAGTTCCTGTATCCGGGTCTCGGCTTCGGCGGCAGCTGTTTCCCGAAAGATTTGCGCGCCCTCGTGCGCACCGGCGCGGACTACGGCCTGACGATGGAGGTCTCGAGCGCCGCCGTGCGCGCCAACGAGGTTCCGCCGAAAAACTTGATCGCTCACATGGAGAAAGATCTCGGCGGCCTCGGTGACAAAGTGATCGCTGTCTGGGGTTTGGCCTTCAAGCCCAAGACCGACGACGTTCGCGAGGCACCCGGCATCAAGATGATCGCCGAGCTCGTCGCGCGAGGCGCTCGCGTGCGCACGACGGATCCGCAAGCCCGTGAAACCGCGCGCGAGAGCATGACCCACATGGGCCTGATGGATCGCGTCGAGATCTTGGACAACGAGTACGAGACTTGCCGGGGCGCGGATGCGCTGCTGCTCGCGACCGAGTGGAACGAATACCGCAACCCGGAGTTCCCGCGCGTGCGTGAGTTGATGCGCGGCCGCCACGTATTCGACGGCCGCAACATGTGCGTGCCGAGTGCCGTGGCCGCCGCCGGGCTTGCTTATCGCGGTATGGGCCGGCCCACGCTCGGCTATTGAGCTTCGCCTCGGGCCAAGCTCGGCTAGGGTTGTCTGCCAATGCGGCGGACAACCCTTTTTGCTTTTGTGCTCTTGGGCTGCTCCACGCGCACCCCGCCGCCCGATGGCGGAAAGCCGGCTCCGGTGGAGCGAATCCCCGCGCAGCCGTCGCCAAAGCCGAGCGCGCCCTCTGCCACCGCGTACGTGCTCGAGGGTGGCGTCGTGTTCGGCGTCGGCAAACGGAACTTATTGATCGACGCGGGGCGCGTGGTTGCGGTGGGCGTGACGCGCGACGCCGCCGAACGTGTGGTCAACGTCACGGGTCGTTACGTCGTGCCCGGCTTCGTCGATAGCCACGTGCACTTGGCGTACTACCCCGAAGGGGCCGCCGAGCTGGCCTCGAACGGCATCGTGGCCGTGCTCGATTTGGCCGCGCCCACGCGCGCGCTCACCGATGATCACGCCCCCCTGAGGGTGCTCAACGCGGGCCCCATGATCACCGCGCCCGCAGGCTACCCCACGAACTCCTGGGGCGCCGATGGCTACGGACTCGGTGTCGCGAACGCGGCCCAAGGCGCCGCCGC